>OKVV01000471.1_pt1 | contig 23334 bp, 19 predicted proteins | sample 1606871 | NCBI WGS metagenome assembly OKVV01 (sample SAMN03281011, study PRJEB24777) | human gut metagenome | isolation source: fecal sample PR176 from 1 month old male Indian infant, caesarean delivered... | place: Singapore | collected 2006-01-13
CGTCAGGAGTGATGAAGCCGAAGCCTTTGTCAGCGTTGAACCATTTTACGATACCAGTCATTTTACCGGACATAGTGAATTACCTTTAAAAAAATAAGTGAGCCTTGCGGCGTAGCGGTCTGGACTACAGATTTAAAGCGATAAAGGGAAAGTTCACTACGGGGGTATCTTTGGATAACCTTAGAAGGACTGCTCTATTCGACTGCTCTGTGGTCTGTACATCAAACCTGCGAGCATTAACGCACGTTCAGCACCTGATAGCAAACTTTTTTTACGGTGCAGCGGTAAAAGCTCCCTTGCTGGCCCTTACCGCTGCGCGCGGGATTAATCGAGTAACTGCCTTGAAAGCTGCGGGTTGGCCTGAATCAGGCGCATTAATTTTAGCTCAGTGGGGGACGGTCTTACCCGTCTCGATTCCCACTCTCTTACCATAGCGACGCTCACGCCCATGGCGTTGGCGAAGTCGTCAATCTTAAGTCCAGTGCCTTTACGCAGCTGTTCAAATTCACTAAACACAGTGGACTTACGGTTTGAGGTAAGTGTCTGATTATCGTCCTTAAAAACGATGTGTTCCAGGCTGCTCAGCAGTTCAAACACGGGATCTTTATATTCCATTGAGAACTCCTTTTATCACACAGCGGAAGAGATTTTTCTAAAGCTCTTTAAGAATAGTCAGAAAAAAGCATCAAGGATGGTAACGCCCGTGATTATTTGCCAGCAGGTTATCGAATCAGCCCCAATAGCCGAACGGCAGCGGTCCCTAAGAGCATGATTACTAATACGATGGCGTGGCTTCGAAAATTTTTGTAAACGGATAAGAAAAAAGCGGCAAAGCCGGCGCGGGTCGCCGGCTTGTCGATCAGGCTTTCTGCAGACCTCTCGCGTCCTCTGTCGCCGCCGGCGCTGATTTACTGACCCGATATTTAATCAGCAGCGCGATGGCTGACAGGAATGCCGGGATAGCCAGCAGGGTGAAAATGGTCTCAAACGAGAGCTGGGCTTGCATCAGGAAGGCGCCGCTGAACGCGCCAAGGATCCCGCCGAAGCGACCAATGCCCAGCATCCAGGCCACGCCGGTGGCGCGCCCTTGCGTTGGATAGAAGCCTGCCGCCAGCGCCGGCATCGACGACTGCGCGCCGTTCATAATACTGCCGGCGATGAACACCATCACCCCCATCAGCGCCAGGCTGCTGGTAGAGAAGCCCACCAGACAGACGAAAACGCCGGTCAGCAGCCAGCCGACGGCCACCACCTTATTGGGATTGATCTTGTCCATCAGAGCACCGAGGATCAGCACGCCAATTCCGCCGCCGAGCGGGAACAGGGCGGTGATAATTGAGGCCTGACTCATCGATGCGCCGGTTTCACGGATCAGCAGCGGCAGCCAGCTGGTCAGGAGATAGAAGATCAGCAGACCCATAAAGTAGGTCAGGCACAGCATCACGGTACCCACTGCGTAGCGTGGGGAGAAAATGACGCCGATAGCCGACTTCTCTTTCACCTGGCCTGCTTCGCGCAGCTCAAACTCCACCGTCTCCGGCAGCGGCGCAATACGCCGCAGGATAGTGGCAATGCGCTGCGCCGGCTGACGCTTCACCACCAGATAGCGGGCGGACTCCGGCAGCAGGAAAATTAATGCTACCGCCAGCAGGAGAGGCATCACGCCGCCCAGTACCAGCACGCTCTGCCAGCCATAGTGCGGGATCATCCAGGCGGATAAAAAGCCGCCCAGCGACGAGCCCATCGGAAAGCCGACAAACATCAGGTTCACCAGCAGCGCCCGACGGCGCTCCGGCGCATATTCGCTCATTAGCGTCGCGGCATTGGGCATCGCCGCGCCGAGGCCCAGGCCGGTCAGGAAGCGCAGCAGCGTCAGCTGGTTAAGGCTGGTGGCAAAGGCGGTGAGCAGGCTGAATCCTCCGAACACCACGATCGACATAATCAGCACTTTCTTGCGGCCGATACGGTCAGCCAGTGGTCCCGCGGTTAACGCGCCGACCGCCAGGCCAACCAGCGCGGCGCTCATCACCGGGCCGAGGGCTGATTTTTCCACGCCCCATTCCTGGACCAGGTCGGAGGCGATGAATCCGATGATCGCGGTGTCGAACCCGTCCATCGCGACGGTGATGAAGCAGAGCGCGAGGATCATCCACTGGTAGCGGGTGAAGGGGTGCTCGTTGATAAAGGCCTGAATGTCGATGGTTGTCTTAGTCATACGGCTTTCCTGGCAGACTGAGCGAGGGACAGAGGTTTGTTATTATCGTCGCCTTCGCGTCGTTGAGATTGATTTGTGCGATAATCGAACGCATCGCCGTTAATCGCTCATTCATCAAATCATTGAAGCGCTGACCAGGCAATCCGGGTGGGCGCCAAAGCGTGCGATTATCGTCCGCTTCAGGGCGCGGCGTTGGGCAGTGGATTATAAATTTCAAAAATATCAATCAGTTAATTGATATTCATCGGTCTAATTTGAAGCGCATATTTGTGATGCGCATAACAGACGCGCCGGGCGACGGCAGCGGCGTGCGAAATGGCGTTTTTCCTGCGTAAGATTAGCAGTAAAGGGTATCCTGCGAGGCCGAGCTGGACTATCCTTGTCAGCGTCTGGCACGTGTGTGTCTTTGTGCGCTTTTTTTGGCTGAAAGGAGTAAAAAAATGGCGACAGGAAAGTCCTGCTCTCGCTGGTTTGCGGCTATGGCGGCCTTATTAATGGTGGTTAGCCTGAGTGGGTGTTTTGATAAAGAAGGCGATCAGCGCAAAGCGTTTATCGACTTCCTGCAGAATACGGCGATGCGTAGCGGTGAACGACTGCCGACGCTGACCGCCGATCAGAAAAAACAGTTTGGGCCGTTTGTCTCTGACTACGCGGTGATCTACGGCTACTCGCAGCAGGTGAGCCAGGCGATGGACGCTGGTCTGCGCCCGGTAGTGGACAGCGTCAATGCGATCCGCGTTCCGCAGGATTATATGACCCAGCGCGAGCCGCTGCGTCAGGCGAACGGCGCGCTGGGCGTGCTCAGCCAGCAGCTGCAGAATGCCAAAATGCAGGCCGATGCCGCGCATGGCGCGCTGAAGCAGGCGGACGATCTCAAGCCGGTCTTCGATCAGGTTTACGCCAAGGTGGTGACGGCGCCAGCCGACGCGCTGCAGCCGCTGATCCCGGCCGCGCAGATCTTTACCCAGCAGCTGGTTCAGGTGGGGGATTTTGTCGCCCAGCAGGGAACCCAGGTGAGCTTTGTGGCCAACGGCATTCAATTCCCGACTTCCCAGCAGGCTAGTCAGTACAATGCGCTGATTGGGCCGCTGGCGGCGCAGCATCAGGCGTTTAATCAGGCATGGACGGCGGCGGTGAACGCGACCCGCTAATGCCCTGTCTGGCTGACGTGAGCTGCGGCGAACGGGCTGGATAACGGACAGAATGCAAAAAAGAACCCGGGGAGGGCGATTGCCGCCGTTACCCGGGTTTTTTTATGGCTTATTTTACCTGCGGATTGACGCAGTTTTTTTCGACCTTGCCGTTCAGGGCGTCGATCAGGTTATCCACCGCGCAGGCCGCCATGTTGTAGCGCGTCTCATGGGTGGCGGAGCCGATATGCGGCAGCGCGACGACGTTCGGCAGGCTCAGCAGCGGCGAATCTTTAGCCAGCGGCTCGTGCTCGAAGACATCAAGGCCGGCAGCGTGAATGTCACCCGCCTGCAGGGCGGCGATCAGCGCCTGCTCGTCGACCACCGGGCCGCGCCCGGCGTTAATAAAGATGGCGGAAGATTTCATTTTGGCGAACTGCGCCTGGCCGAACAGATGATGGGTCTCTTCGCTCAGGGGCAGGATCAGGCAGACAAAATCGGCTTCCTGCAGCAGGGTATCAAGATCGCAATAGCGTGCGTTGAAACGTTCCTCCGCCTGCGGATGCTGGCGGCGCGCGTTATACAGGATCGGCATGCCGAACCCGAAGTGGGCGCGCTGCGCCAGCGCCATGCCGATGCGGCCCATGCCGACGATACCTAAGGTTTTATGGTGTACGTCGGTACCGAACCAGTCTGGCCCAATGCTCTTCGTCCATTCGCCCGCTTTAACGCGCTCCGCCACTTCCACCACCCGGCGGGCGGTGCTCAGCACCAGCGCCATGATCGTGTCGGCGACGGTTTCGGTCAGCACGGTCGGGGTATGCATCAGCAGCACCCGGCGGGCGTTCAGCGCCTCGACGTCGAAGTTGTCATAACCAACGGACACGGTGGAGGTCGCACGCAGCTTCGGCATCTTCTCCAGCAGCGCGGCGTCAACCTTTTCGCTGGAGCCCAGCAGGCCTTCAGCCTGGGCAAAGGCCTCAGCGTGCTGCGAAACGGTCTCCGGCCGCAGGTTTTTCACCTGAGTGACGGAAAAGTGCTCCTCCAGACGCTGTAGCAGGTCGTCGGGAAGCGTTTTATAGAGAATGACAGACGGCTTCATGCGAATCTCCGTAGTGTGAGTCGTTCAGGCGTGATGAGCGCCAAGTGGAAGGTTTTGATTATTAGCAGGCTTAACAATCAAAGTCAGCCATACTGAGGCGAAAAGCGCCACCCCCATAAAAATATAGGAAGCTGCTGGGCTGCCGGTGGCACCGTTCAGGTAGCCGACAAACCACGAGCCGCAGAAGGAGCCCAGGGCGCCCATGCTGTTGATCAGCGCCATGGCGCCACCGGCGACGTTGCGTGGCAGCATTTCCGGAATAATGGCGAAGAAGGGGCCGTAAGGCGCATACATTGCCGCACCAGCCACCACCAGCAAGGTGTAAGAGACCCAGAAGTGGTTGGCGCCGACCGCCCAGGAGCCGATGAAGGCCAGTCCGCCAATCAGCAGCAGCGGCCAGACGAACAGCTTACGGTTCTGCATTTTATCGGAGGCCCAGGAGACCACGATCATGGCGATAGTCGCCGCCAGGTATGGGACCGAGGAGAGCCAGCCCACTTCCACCATCCCCATATTTTCGCCGCCGCTGCGGATAATCGACGGCAGCCACAGTACAAAGCCGTACACGCCGATGCTCCAGGCAAAGTACTGGGCGCAGAGCAGGATCACGTTGCGGGAGCGGAAGGCCTCGCCATAGTTACGCACCGCTTTGATGCCCTGCTGCTCACGATCCAATTGTTCCTGCAGCGCGGCTTTTTCACTCTCCGCCAGCCAGGATACCTGCGACGGTTTATCTTTCACCAGCACCCACCAACAGAAGGCCCAGATCACCGCCGGCACCCCTTCGATGATAAACATTTCCCGCCAGCCGAAGGCCTGAATCAGGTAGCCGGAGACCACCGACATCCACAGGACCGTCACCGGGTTGCCGAGGATCAGGAAGGTATTGGCCCGCGAGCGCTCGGATTTGGTGAACCAGTTGCTGATATAGATCAGCATCGCCGGCATCACCGCCGCTTCGACGACGCCGAGAATAAAGCGAATGGCCGCCAGCGCCGGGATATTATGCACAATCCCGGTCAGGGAGGCGCAGCCGCCCCACAGGATCAGGCAGATAAAGATCAGTTTGCGAACGCTGCGGCGCTCTGCATAAATAGCGCCGGGGATCTGAAAGAAGAAGTAGCCAAGGAAGAACAGCGCCCCCAGCAGGGAAGAGATCCCTTTGGTGATGCCCAGGTCTTCGGTAATGCCTGCCGCGGAGGCGAAGCTGAAGTTGGCGCGGTCGAGGTACGCCAGGCTATACGTGATAAACACGATAGGCATGATGTACCACCAGCGTTTCGTTGCATTTGTTGAGCTATTCATAGGCTTGCCTCTGTCAATGAGGTGACATACGTCCGTCGAAACGGGCGCTGCTGTGCCGCGCTGCAGGTAGGGTACAGGGCGGCTGTTATTGTTGCGTATAAATGTTATTCGCCCAGCGCGTCGCGGGTGGGCAGCCCCTCGCTGTCGCCCTGGACCTGAATCGCCAGCGAACCGATTTTATTGCCGCGGTTCACCGCCTGAAGCAGGGTTTTGCCTTCCAGCAGGGCGCTAATCACCCCAACGGCAAAGCCGTCGCCGGCGCCGACGGTATCGACGACGTTTTCGACTTTAATGGCATCAACCGTGCCCTGTTCGCCGTTGGCGCTCTTGAACCAGGCGCCGTCGCAGCCGGTTTTAATGACCACCGCCTTGACGCCGCGCGAGAGATAGAAATCGGCGATCCCCTCCGGAGTCTGCTGGCCGGTGAGAATCACGCCCTCTTTTAAGCCTGGCAAAACCCAGTCAGCCTGGAAGGCGAGACGGTTGAGTTTCTCCACCATCTCGGCTTCGCTTTTCCACAGCACCGGACGCAGATTGGGATCGAAAGAGAGGGTTTTGCCCTCGGCTTTCATGACCTTCGCCGCATGCTCCAGCAGCGCATATGAGCTTTCAGAGAGCGCGGCGGCCACGCCGCTCAGGTGCAAATGACGGGCGCTGGTGAAGTAGTCGGCGCGAAAATCGTCCGGCGACAGATGGCTGGCGGCAGAACCTTTGCGGAAATACTCCACAATGGGATCGGTTCCATTTTCGACTTTCGATTTCATCTGGAAACCGGTAGCGAAGCGGTTGTCAATGGCGACAGCATGGCTATCGATCCCCTCTTTCGCCAGCGATTGCAGTACGAAGCGGCCAAAGCTATCGTTACCGACGCGGCTGACCCAGCCGACCTTCAGACCCAGGCGCGCCAGGCCGGTGGCGACGTTCAGCTCGGCGCCGGCGACACGTTTCATAAAATGCTCCACCTCGGCCAGATCGCCGGTTTCGGTGGCGACAAACATGGCCATAGCTTCGCCGATGGTGATGACATCTAAATTTTCCACGGCTTATTCCTCGCGTAACAAATTGACGTAGCGGCGGGTCACGGCCGTCAGGTCATGGCCAGTCAGCGGAAACTCGATTCCACGCGGCGCGTCGGCGGGAAGATTATCGAGCAGGGCCAGCCAGCGGTCGGCGGCCTGATCCGGCGGCACAGCGCGGAATTTCTCCTGATGTGGCTCCGCCGCTTTCACATGAATATAGCTGACCGCCGGCGCAAGATGGCGGGCTGCCTCTTCCGGCGAATCGCCGACCCACAGCCAGTTGCCCATATCAAACGTTAAGGTGATCGGCAACTGATGGACCCGGCAGGCAGCTTTGAAGCGCTGCATCGGCGCCAGCTGGCCGCAGTCGGTCTGGTCATTCTCCACCACCAGCGCCATGCCGCTGTCGCTGAGGATATGGCGCAGCTCGTCGAGCTGCTGGTTGTGGCGGAAATGGCCAAGGGAGAGCTTCAGCCACAGGGCGTTAAGGGTCTGCGCTTCCGCGAGCAGCGTCGGGAGATGCGGGTTAAGCTCGCCGTTGTCGGCGAACAGCGCCTGGGGCGCGGAGTAGCAAGCCAGCAGGCCGTGGTGCTCGATGGCGGCTGCCAGCGCCGGCAGGGCGTTGAGCTCTTCGGCGCTGAACAGCTCGCGGCGGATTTCGACGCCGTCCGCGCCGGCGTCGGCGATAAACGGCAGGACGGCGGCCTGGCCGCCTAAGGATTTAACATGGTCATTACCATAGGCAGCGGTAACGACAATAATTTTTCTGGCCATCGCGCTCTTACTCCCGGCGTTTGTTGCTTAATCTCCTTATTACGCTAGATGGTATCGGTTCCATAAGAAAGGGCGAGATGTTTAATTTATGATCGGCATCACGAAGGATCGTTAACGGGAGGTTGATCCGCGGACGATAAGCTCGCCGGAAAAGACCCGCTCGCAGATGGGGTCGTTAGTGCCGGCAATGCGCCGAATTACCTGTTCCACCGCCGCGTAGCCGATCTGCCACGTCGGTTGTTTGAGGGTGGTGATGCCGACGCCGGCCAGCTCCGCCCACTCCAGTTCGTCGAAGCCCAGCAGGCCGATATCGCTGCCCCAGATCAGGCCGACGCGCTTCAGGGCGCGGGCCACCTGCAGCGTCAGCGCGCCGTTGGCGGAGATCACCGCTTTGCGCATCCCGCGGTGGCGGGCGTGGAACTGGCGCAGGACGTTGTCCATCATCGCGCCGTCGTTGAGCTGTACTTCGGCGTTTTCGGCCACCACGCCGTGGTGGCGGGCGAGCGTGGCGCGAAAGGCGCTCAGGCGCTCGCGGCGGGTATTGACCGAGCCCAGCGGTTCGCTGAGAAACAGGATGGCCTCAAAGCCTTTCTCCACCAGGTGTTCGGTGGCGGTGGTGGCGGCCTGAGCGTTATCAAGCCCGACCACATCGCAGGCGAAATCGGGGATTTTACGGTCAATCAGCACCATCGGCAGGGCCGACTGCTGCAGGCGGTTCAGGCCATCCTCCCGCATGCCGACCGCGTTGACGACGATGCCTTCCACCTGATAGCTGCGCAGCAGGTCGAGATAGTGCAGCTCCTGGTCAAGCTCGTTATTGGTGTTGCACACCAGCAGGGTAAAGCCCTTTTCCCGGCAGGCCGCTTCAATGCCGCTCATGACATTGACCGAATAGGGGTTGGTGATATCGGCGATGATCAGGCCGATGAGGCGGGTGCGGCCGTGCTTGAGGCCGCGGGCCATCAGGCTGGGGCGGTAGTCGAGTTCGGCAATGGCTTTTTCAATACGTGATAACAGATCGTCGGAAAGCAGGTGCTTCTCGCCGTTAAGGTACCGTGAAATGCTGGTTTTGCCGGTCTTTGCGGCTTTCGCCACATCGCTAATGGTTGCACGCGCCGCTTTCGCCATGATGGCTTCCTTTGCTGAAAATCTGCCAACACCTTAGCGCGAAAAATAGCGATATCAAGCATTTTGCCCGGCAGAGGCGCGGCCGGGCAACATGAGGATGCGCTTATTGCAGCGGGCTGAGGGTGATTTCCACGCGACGGTTCTGCGCCTTACCTTCCGCCGTGCTGTTGCTGGCGATCGGGTTCGCCGGCCCCATGCCGGTGGTGCGAATGCGGTTGGCCGCCACGCCCTGGGTGATCAGTGCGCTGGCGACGCTGTCAGCACGCTGCTGCGACAGACGCATATTCAGATCCTTACTGCCGGTGCTGTCGGTGTAGCCGACGACGTTAACGGCGGTTTTCTCATACTCTTTCAGCACCATGGCCACGCCGGTCAGGGTGTTGGCGCCGGCCGGTTTCAGGTTGGCGCTGTTGCTGTCGAAAGTGACGTTATTCGGCATGTTCAGCACGATATTGTCACCATTTCGCGTCACGCTGACCCCGGTTCCCTGCATTTTGTCGCGCAGCTTCGCTTCCTGCACGTCCATATAGTAGCCTATGCCGCCGCCCAGCGCCGCGCCTGCCGCTGCGCCAATCAGCGCGCCTTTGCCGCGGTCATGTTTGGAAGAGGAGAGCGCGCCGACGCCAGCGCCCACTAAGGAGCCAATACCTGCGCCAATACCGGATTTACCTGCTTCACGCTCACCGGTATAGGGGTTGGTGGTGCAGCCAGAAATCGCCAGGGTGCCGCTGACCAGCGCCGCAATCATAAGTACGCGTTTTTTCATTTAATGTCCTTAATCCTTTTTATTCTTTGTCACAGCGAACGTGACGGTTGATTATGACGCGCGAATACGTAGAAAATTCCCCAAACACCATCTCATTTTGTAAATAACATTGAACGGCGCCGATCGCACCGTCACCACACCTGCTTTCGCTGACCAGGAGCTGCCCTTGCCAACCTCATCTGCAACCAAAACCATTTTAACCGCCGCCCATTGGGGACCGATGCTGGTGGAAACGGACGGGGAAAACGTCCTCTCCTCCCGCGGCGCGCTGGCGACACCGTTTGCCAACTCGCTGCAAACGGCGGTGCGCGACCAGGTGCACAGTAAAACCCGCGTGCGCTACCCGATGGTGCGCAAAGGTTTCCTTGCCTCTCCGGACAAGCCCCAGGGGGTCCGCGGTCAGGATGAATTTGTGCGGGTGAGCTGGGAGCAGGCGCTGGATCTGATCGATGCCCAGCATCGTCGGATCCGCGAAAGCTACGGACCGGCCTCTATTTTTGCCGGCTCCTACGGCTGGCGTTCTAACGGCGTCTTGCATAAGGCGGCCACCCTGCTGCAGCGCTATATGAGCCTGGCGGGCGGCTACACCGGCCATCTCGGGGATTACTCCACCGGCGCGGCGCAGGCGATCATGCCTTACGTCGTGGGCGGCAATGAGGTGTATCAGCAGCAGACCAGCTGGCCGCTGGTGCTGGAATACAGCGAGGTAGTGGTGCTGTGGAGCGCCAACCCGCTGAATACGCTGAAAATTGCCTGGAACGCCTCCGACGAGCAGGGTATCCCGTGGTTCGACCGGCTGCGCCAGAGCGGAAAACGCCTGATCTGCATCGATCCGATGCGATCGGAAACTGTCGATTTCTTTGGCGATTCGATGGAGTGGATCGCGCCGCATATGGGCACCGATGTCGCGCTGATGCTGGGTATCGCCCATACGCTGGTGGAGAATGGCTGGCAGGACGACGAGTTTCTTGCCCGCTGCGCCAGCGGCTACGAGATTTTTGCCCGCTATCTGACCGGCGAAAGCGACGGCGTGGCGAAAACCGCCGACTGGGCGGCGGCTATCTGCGGCGTCGCAGCGGATAAGATCCGCGAACTGGCGAAACTTTTCCACGAAAACACCACTATGCTGATGGCCGGCTGGGGCATGCAGCGCCAGCAGTATGGCGAGCAGAAACACTGGATGCTGGTCACCCTGGCTGCGATGCTGGGGCAGATTGGCACCCCGGGGGGCGGGTTTGGTCTTTCCTACCATTTCGCCAACGGCGGCAATCCGACCCGCCGCGCGGCGGTGCTGGGCTCGATGCAGGGGAGCGTGGCCGGAGGCGTGGACGCCGTGGAGAAGATCCCGGTCGCGCGGATTGTCGAGGCGCTGGAGAACCCGGGGGCGGAGTATCAGCACAACGGCATGGCGCGGCGCTTCCCCGATATTCGCTTTATCTGGTGGGCCGGCGGCGCCAACTTTACCCATCATCAGGATACCAACCGCCTGATTCAGGCCTGGCAGAAACCAGAGCTTATCGTCATCTCCGAATGCTTCTGGACCGCCGCCGCGCGTCATGCCGATATCGTCCTGCCGGCGACCACCTCGTTTGAGCGCAACGATCTGACGATGACCGGGGACTACAGCAATCAGCATCTGGTGCCGATGAAGCAGGTGGTCGCCCCGCAGGGTGAAGCGCGCGATGATTTCGCGGTCTTTGCCGACCTCAGCGAACGCTGGGAGGCGGGCGGCCGCGAGCGCTTTACCGAAGGGAAGAGCGATCTGCAGTGGCTGGAGACCTTCTATCAGATGGCCGCCCGGCGCGGCGCCCAGCAGCAGGTGACGCTGCCGCCGTTTGCCGAATTCTGGCAGGCTAACCAGCTGATTGAGATGCCGGAGGAGCCGGAGAATGCCCGTTTCATCCGCTTTGCCGCCTTCCGCGACGATCCCCTGGCCAACCCGCTGAAAACGGCGAGCGGTAAAATTGAGATCCACTCGCCGACCATCGCCGCCTTTGGCTACACCGACTGCCCGCCGCACCCAATGTGGCTGGAGCCCGACGAGTGGCATGGCAACGCCGAGGCGGGGCAGCTGCAGCTGCTGTCGGCCCATCCGGCCCACCGGCTGCACAGTCAACTGAACTACTCCGCGCTGCGCGAACGCTATGCCGTTGCCGGACGCGAACCGTTGACTATTCATCCGCAGGATGCCCGGGCGCGGGGGATTGCCGATGGCGATCTGGTGCGAGTGTGGAACGCCCGCGGTCAGGTGCTGGCCGGCGCGGTGGTGACGGAGGGGATCCGCCCGGGGGTGATATGCCTGCATGAAGGGGCGTGGCCCGACCTGGATCCGGTGGCGGGCATCTGCAAAAACGGGGCGGTGAACGTCTTAACTAAAGATATCCCAACATCCCGCCTGGGCAACGGCTGTGCCGGTAACACCGCCCTGGCGTGGCTGGAGAAATATACCGGCCCGGCGCTGCCGCTTACGGCATTTGATCCGCCGGCCAACGCATAATCCAGGTGGGGTGCTGAGTATCGTCCTGCCATGCGCAATCTTCAATGCGGAAGCCTTGCGCATGGTAGAAATTGACCGCTGATTCGTTTTTCTGATAAACCTCAAGGCTAAGCCAGGCGTAGTGCTGCTTGACTTCATCCAGCAGCGCCCGGCCAATGCCCTGGCGAATAGCGTCCGGCGCGACGAACAGCGCGCCGACGAAACGGGACTCCAGCACGCTGACAAAGCCTTTTAGCTCCCCGTCGCGCTCCCAGACCCAGGTGCTGGCGGCGGGAAGATAGACATCCCGTACCACCGCGACGCTGTCGCGCCAGTAGCTTTCGCTGATAAAGGGATGGGCATGAATCGTGCTTTCCAGCCACAGGTCCAGCAGCGGCAGGTTATCTTTAGCGTCCCATTTGCGGATCATCCTGACCTCCCGGGTGACAGAAGCAGCCGGTGACATGGTCGTTGACCAGCCCGCAGGCCTGCATAAAAGAGTAACAGATTGTCGAACCGACAAACTTAAAACCGCGTTTTTTCAAGGCCTTAGACAGCGCATCTGAGGCCGGCGTCGTGGTCGGGATCTCCGCCAGCGTCGCCGCGCGGGTGACCTGGGGCGCATTGTCGACGAAGGACCAGACAAAATCAGTGAACGACTCGCCATTTTCCTCCATCGCCAGATACGCCCGGGCGTTGCCGATGATGGCCTGGATTTTTCCCCGATGGCGGATAATCCCGGCATCCTGCAGCAGTCGCTCGACATCTTCATCCCCCATCGCCGCCACCCGCACCGGATCGAACTGGTGAAAAGCCTGGCGATAGTTTTGCCGTTTTTTTAACACCGTGATCCATGATAACCCGGCCTGCTGACCCTCAAGGCAGATCATTTCAAACAGCCGCTGGGATGCTTTTTGCGCGACACCCCATTCGGTATCGTGATACTCGATATATAACGGATCCTGACTCACCCATCCGCAACGCTGCATAGCTATTTCTCCCTCTGCGCTAAAAAAGTGGACGCCCCGGCTTGACGACTGAAAGATAAAGATAATAGTTAATACAGGGAAATCGTATCCCCCAAAAAAACACAGCAATAATGCCGATTCGGCTCTTTTCTGGAGTCGCATTAATGATAATAAAGAAATGCAATGGCCTCCGGGGGTTCTTGTTCCCGGTGTGCGTATCCGTCTGGGTGTCGTGTGTCTCTGGAGCGAATGCCTGGCAACAGGAATATATCGCTATCGATACAAAAAGTAATACGTCGGAACGCTATACATGGGATAGCGATCACCAACCACGCTATGAAGATATCCTCGCCGAGCGGATGAAGTCGTCTGAAACGCCGGGCGGACTGGCGTTAAACCAGGGGCTGGCACCGCCGGACAGCAGCCGTGGGATGAGCGTCGGCTGGAATTATCTGCTGGCAAACGGCATGACCTCCGGGCCGGTGGCCAGCCTGCGCAGCGACTACACCGCGCCGGCGACGAAAAGCGTGGGCGAGACGGGATATGTCAACACGCTCGGCTGGCGTATGGATTATCAGTCGCTGTGGGGCGTGCACCCTTGGGCGCAGGTGAGCTATAACCAGTCGCTCGCCAGCGATGCCTGGTCGCCGACCACCCGCGCCAGAGAGGGCGGCTGGAGTGATGTCACCCTGGGCGCCGATATGCCGCTGGGATCGCATGTGGCGGCATGGGCCACGCTGTCACAGGCGGACAACGTCCCATCGGGGGAAAATACGCTCTATCTGATGGGGGTCAGCGCCAACTTTTGACCCGCGATTGTTACGCATTTGAAACAATGTGGTTATTGTTAAATCTCAGTAATGGCGCATTTCTGTGAGATAGCGCACACTAACTTTTTCCCTGAAATTCGCGGAATGAATGTCATGCAATGTCATTCATTCCGCCATTAATGCATTTCATTCCCTGCTGATGGCAGTTCATGCCTTTTTCCCCCACTGGATGAGGGGCCTTCGCTATTGTGGCGGCAGTTAATTTATCAGGACAACTGCTATGAACGCTGCAAACCGTCAATCGACCCGCTGGCTTACGCTTATCGGCACCATCATCACCCAATTCGCTCTCGGTTCGGTTTATACCTGGAGCCTGTTTAACAGTTCACTGTCTGACAAACTGGGCGAACCGGTCAGCCAGGTCGCCTTCTCCTTTGGCCTGCTGAGCCTCGGGCTGGCGCTCTCTTCGTCGGTCGCCGGCAAGCTGCAGGAGCGTTTTGGCGTGAAGCGCGTCACCATGGCCTCCGGGATCCTGCTTGGTCTGGGCTTCTTTCTGACCGCCCACTCCAGCAGCCTGATGATGCTGTGGCTGAGCGCTGGCGTGCTGGTGGGGCTGGCGGACGGGGCCGGTTATCTGCTGACCCTGTCGAACTGCGTCAAGTGGTTCCCGGAACGCAAAGGGCTGATCTCCGCCTTCTCCATCGGTTCCTATGGCCTCGGCAGCCTGGGGTTCAAATTCATTGATACTCATCTGCTGGCCACCGTTGGTCTGGAAAAAACCTTCGTTATCTGGGGCGCTATCGTGCTGGTGATGATCGTCTTTGGCGCGACCTTGATGAAAGATGCGCCAAATCATACGGCGACCACCACGGCCAACGGCGTCGTGGAAAACGACTTCACTCTCGCCGAATCGATGCGTAAACCGCAGTACTGGATGCTGGCGGTGATGTTCCTGACGGCCTGCATGAGCGGTCTGTATGTGATTGGCGTGGCGAAAGATATCGCGCAGGGAATGGTCCACCTGGATGTCGCCACGGCGGCCAATGCGGTAACGGTTATCTCAATCGCTAACCTTAGCGGTCGCCTGGTGTTAGGTATCCTGTCCGATAAAATTTCCCGCATTCGCGTGATCACCATCGGTCAGGTGGTGTCGCTGGTGGGGATGGCCGCGCTGCTGTTCGCTCCGCTGAATGCCATGACCTTTTTCGCCGCCATCGCCTGCGTTGCTTTTAACTTCGGCGGAACCATCACCGTCTTCCCATCGCTGGTCAGTGAATTCTTCGGTCTGAACAACCTGGCGAAAAACTATGGTGTGATTTATCTGGGTTTTGGTATCGGCAGCATCTGCGGTTCCCTCATCGCTTCGCTGTTCGGGGGCTTCTACGTCACCTTCTGCGTGATATTCGCCCTGCTGATTATTTCGCTGGCGCTTTCCACCACCATTCGTCAGCCGAAAGGCAGTGTCTATAGCGAGGCGCATGCCTGAAACCTGCAGCGTGAAACGTGCCCCTGATTAATACCCTAAGCAAATAGTGCCAATCCAGCCAAATATTTTGTAAATGTTTGGCTGGATCACATTCCCTCCTGATACTTTTCCCGTTCCCTGTGGTCTACTTATCGCGCTTTGTAGAGGTTTCTGATAACCAACCCTAACGCACCCTATTAGCCTACTGACTCATGCCACAGCGTCAGGCGGTGTTTTATTCTTCTTTTTCCAGGTTTGCTTGCATGAAATATATTAGAACGATGACGCAGCAGAAGCTTAGTTTTTGGCTGGCGCTGTACATCGGCTGGTTTATGAACGTCGCCGTTTTTTTTCGGCGTTTCGATGGTTATGCTCAAGAGTTCACTGTCTGGAAAGGGCTTTCCGGTGTCGTTGAACTGGTGGCCACGGTCTTTGTCACCTTCTTCCTGTTACGTCTTCTGTCGCTGTTCGGTCGCCGTATCTGGCGCATTCTGGCGACGCTGATTGTTCTGTTTTCCGCCGCCGCCAGTTACTACATGACGTTCCTTAACGTGGTGATTGGCTACGGGATTATCGCCTCGGTGATGACCACCGATATCGACCTGTCGAAAGAGGTCATCGGCTGGCATCTGATCCTCTGGCTGGCGGCAGTGAGCGCGCCGCCACTGCTGTTTATCTGGAGCAACCGCTGCCGCCATACGCTGCTGCGCCAACTGCGTACCCCGGGCCAGCGGGTTAAAAACGTGCTGATCGTGGTGTTGGCCGGCCTCATCGTCTGGGGACCTATCCGCCTGCTTGAGCTGCGCCAACACGATGTCGAGCGCCATTCGGAAGTGGATATGCCGAGCTACGGCGGGGTGATCGCCAACTCCTACCTGCCGTCGAACTGGCTGTCGGCGCTGGGGCTGTACGCCTGGGCGCAGGTGGATGAATCCTCAGATAACAAATCGCTGATTAACCCGGCGAAGAAATTTACCTACGTCGCCCCGGAAGGGCTCGATGACACCTACGTGGTGTTTATCATTGGCGAAACCACCCGCTGGGATCATATGGGCATCCTTGGCTATAGCCGTAACACCACGCCAGAGCTGGCGAAAGAGAAGAATCTGGTCGCTTTCCGCGGCTACTCGTGCGATACCGCCACCAAGCTGTCGTTACGCTGCATGTTTGTGCGTCAGGGCGGGGCAGAGGATAACCCGCAGCGGACCCTCAAAGAGCAGAACGTCTTTGCGGTGCTTCATCAGCTGGGCTTCAGCGGCAATCTGTACGCCATGCAGAGTGAGATGTGGTTCTACAGCAACACGATGGCCAACAATATCGCCTATCGCGAGCAGATTGGCGCCGAGCCGCGCAACCGCGGCAAGAGCGTTGACGATATGCTGCTGGTGGATGAGATGAAGCGCGGTATGGAGCAGGGCAACGCCTCTGGTAAGCACCTGATCATCCTCCACACGAAAGGCTCGCACTTTAACTACACCCAACGCTATCCGCGCAGCTTCGCCCAGTGGAAGCCGGAGTGCGTCGGTGTTGATAACAAGTGCTCGAAAGCGGAGCTGATCAACTCCTACGACAACAGCGTGACCTATGTCGATCACTTTATCGTCAGCGTCCTCGACCAGCTGCGGGATAAGAAAGCGATTGTGTTCTATGCCGCCGACCACGGCGAGTCGATTAACGAGCGTGAACATCTGCACGGTACGCCGCGCAAGATGGCGCCGCCGGAACAGTTCCGTGTGCCGATGATGGTCTGGATGTCGGATAAATACCTGGAGAATCCGGATCATGCCGCTGCGTTTGCCCATCTGCAGCAGCAGGCCGCGATGAAGGTGCCGCGCCGTCACGTCGAACTGTACGACACCATTATGGGCTGCCTTGGCTATACCTCGCCGGATGGCGGGATCAACGAGAACAATAACTGGTGTCGGTGGAAAAAGTAAGACAGCGGATTTTTCAGATTCTCGGGTCTGTTTTCCTTTCCTGAGCCCAGGATAAGCTAATCCCTCGCCGGCGTCCGCCGGGCGAGGGATTTTTTTTGCACAGCGGATGTGTCTGGCAGGTTGCCTCTTCTTCTTTGAATACCCTCCAGTGTTCCCGCTCCTCCTGTGCAGCCACTTTTCACGGAGAGAAAGGATGAAGGTAATAAAGGGGTTGGCCCTGCTGTGCCTGCTGATGCTAACGGGCTGTCAGTCCGAAGAGGAAACCCGCCAGTTCCTGCTGGCCTGTAAATACGATGCGCCGGCGACGATCGAAGCCATGCTGAATAACGGCATCGATGTGGATGGTCAGGATAAAACCGGCTTAAGCGGCCTGATGGTCGCTGCCGCGGAAAATCGTCGCGAGGTGGTAGCGCTCCTGCTTAAGCGTCAGGCGCAGCCGAATCTCCAGACGCGCCAGGGCGTCACGGCGCTGATGCTGGCGGCGGCGCGAGGCAGCGATGCGGCGATTATCGGCGATCTTCTCCAGGCGGGCGCGTCGGTGAATCAGACCACCGTCGACAAGAGCACAGCATTGATGTCCGCCATTGCCGACGGCGGGGACGTCAGAAGCGACTACCAGCATATTCTGGCGATGAAAAAGCCCGATGCGCCTGTGGAGGAGCAGAGTGCGCTGGACAAGATTGTCGGCGCAACGGCGGCGAAATCGCTGGCGACGGGCAGCCGCGCGCTGATGACGGAAGACATGGCGTTACAACTGGCCCCCGGCGCGTTTAAGAAGAACGTTGACGAGATCGTGGCGTTGCTGATCGGGCATGGGGCGGACGTGAAGGCCGTCAATGCTTCAGGGGAATCGGTCTTTTTCCTCGCTGTCGATCACGCGCGATCGGCCGAAACCATCACGACCTTGGCCAACGCCGGGGCGGATACCAGCCTGGCGGATAAATCCGGCACCACGCCGCTGATGCTGGCGGCGGCGGGGGACGATCCCAATCTGGTGCTGGCGCTGTCAGCCTCCGGCGTGAAGGTGGATAAGCCGAACCGGGAGGGGCTCACGGCGCTACAGGTGGCGGCGGGTCAGGGGGCGCCTGCGGTGATCGCGGCGCTGGTGCAGCGCGGCGCAAAGGTGGACCAGCTCTCCGCCAACGACCTCAGCCCGCTGATGCTGGCGGTCAAAATGAATAATAAAGCCAATGTCGAGGCACTCCTCGAGGCCGGCGCCAGCGTCAATCTCAGCAATAAGGCAGGGTATACGGCGATTGGCTACAGCCGGGCCGGCGAGGTTCGCCAGCTGCTGCTGGCGCAGCATGCCGAGCTGAAAGGGCAGGCCGCGCATATGGCGCAAAGCGAACTGCAATTCTGCGCTAATGCCTTTGCCGACAAGCTGGCGTACAGCGACATCGCCCGCGCGGTAAACAGCGATACCCGCCCGGACATTATGCGTCATCAGCATACCTGCCCGGGGTTGGGGGAACTGACGATGCTGCTGGGAGAGTTTACATTCAAACCGGCGGGCCCAACTTATCTCGGTGAGCCGGTGACCTGTAAGGTAGCCGAACATCGCAAAGCGTTTGAGGTCAGCTGCCGCTAAAAAAGCGGACCAACCGGCGATTCGCTGCGCAGGGTGCTGAGTTTCTCGCCGGTTGAACGATTTTTTGAAAATAAGGCATTGACGGGTAGGCATCCCAGCAGTAAGATGCGCCCCGCATTCGGTGATTGGCGCAGCCTGGTAGCGCACTTCGTTCGGGACGAAGGGGTCGGAGGTTCGAATCCTCTATCACCGACCAAATTCGAAAAGCCTGCTCAATGAGCAGGCTTTTTTGCATCTGCGGCCAGTGAGGATGAGAACCCCGAAGGTTCGCTCCAGATCTCGTAGGCCCGCGCAAGCGCAGCGCCGCCGGGCACCGTCTGCAGTCTCCCGGCCAAAACCGCATCAAAATCACAAAAAACATCTTTACCCCCGTTTCCAGCCAGCTGTTCGCTATTTTGTGACATCTTCCATTGCATTTTTTTATCGATGAACAGATCTTTTTTCGCGAAGCTTATGGCTGAATACAGCATTTTCCGCTGTGCGTTTTAACGTTCACGCTATTAACCGCTCACATATTGGTCACATAGCAAGAAATTTTTCTCATTTACTGGCATTGTTTCCCACTGGGTGTCGCAAATTAATAAGGTCTTTATTCTGCATATTAGCCAGTAGCATAAATTTCTCTGCTGAAAATAGCGTCTTGAAGTTTTTTTAATCTTTGCCTGTCGTTTCTCACGCTGGATGTAAAACCCGGCTGGCTGTATTGACGTTTCCCCATTCTGTTGACAGATTGTAGGGCATGAGGGGCATTTCATGGAGAATCCGTACTGCAACTCAGTCGTTTTTGCGAAAGGAATCCCCATCTCTCTCAACGCCTTCGGGCACCACCGACTGGACCGGGTATATTCTAAATAGTTCGAATTGCGGGAAGGCGGCAAGCTTGAGCATCCCCAGGAGCATAGATGGCTATGTGACTGGCTTATTGAGCACAGCCAACGCATCCATCATTCGAATATGACGAATAAAAATAAATAAAGGTCCGGCGGATATATGCAAACAACATCACAGTTTTGGAGCAGAATAATGAGTATTTCCTTGAAGAAATCAGGGATGCTGAAGCTTGGTCTGAGCCTTGTCGCCATGACCGTCGCTGCCAGCGTGCAAGCGAAAACCCTGGTTTATTGTTCAGAAGGCTCGCCGGAAGGCTTTAACCCACAGCTCTTCACCTCTGGCACCACCTATGACGCCAGTTCCGTACCGATCTACAATCGCCTGGTCGAATTCAAAACCGGTACGACGGAAGTTATTCCTGGACTGGCTGAAAAATGGGAAGTCAGCCCGGATGGTAAAACCTATACTTTCCACCTGCGTCAGGGCGTGAAATGGCAGGATAATAAAGACTTTAAACCAACCCGTGACCTGAACGCCGATGACGTGGTGTTCTCCTTCGATCGTCAGAAGAATACCAATAACCCGTACCATAAAGTTTCTGGCGGCAGCTATGAATACTTTGAAGGGATGGGGTTACCCGACCTGATTAGCGAAGTGAAGAAAGTGGACGATAAAACCGTCCAGTTCGTCCTGACCCGCCCGGAAGCGCCGTTCCTCGCTGACCTGGCCATGGACTTCGCCTCTATTCTCTCTAAAGAGTATGCCGACAATATGCTGAAAGCCGGCACGCCGGAAAAAGTAGACCTCAATCCTATCGGTACCGGTCCATTCCAGCTGCTGCAGTACCAGAAAGATTCCCGCATTCTGTATAAAGCCTTCCCGGGCTACTGGGGCACCAAGCCGAAGATCGATCGTCTGGTCTTCTCCATCACCCCGGATGCCTCCGTGCGCTATGCCAAGCTGCAGAAAAATGAGTGCCAGGTGATGCCGTATCCGAACCCGGCGGACATCGCGCGCATGAAGGAAGATAAGAGCATTACCCTGCTGGAACAGCCGGGCCTGAACGTCGGTTATCTCTCCTTCAACACCGAGAAGAAACCGCTGGACGACGTGAAAGTTCGTCAGGCGCTGACCTACGCGGTTAACAAAGAAGCGATCATCAAAGCCGTTTACCAGGGCGCAGGCCAGGCGGCGAAGAACCTGATCCCGCCGACCATGTGGGGCTATAACGACGACGTTAAAGACTACACCTACGATCCGGAGAAGGCGAAGCAGCTGCTGAAAGAAGCGGGCCTGGAAAAAGGCTTCACTATCGATCTGTGGGCGATGCCGGTACAGCGTCCGTATAACCCGAACGCCCGCCGTATGGCGGAAATGATTCAGGCCGACTGGGCCAAGATTGGCGTCCAGGCCAAAATCGTCACCTACGAGTGGGGCGAGTATCTGAAACGCGCGAAAGCGGGCGAGCACCAGACCGTCATGATGGGCTGGACCGGCGACAACGGGGATCCGGATAACTTCTTCGCCACCCTGTTCAGCTGCGCCGCGGCGAAAGACGGCTCCAACTACTCGCGCTGGTGCTATAAGCCGTTTGAAGATCTGATTCAGCCGGCCCGCGCCACCGACGACCACAACAAGCGTATTGAACTGTACAAACAGGCTCAGGTAGTGATGCATGACCAGGCTCCGGCGCTGATCATCGCTCACTCCACCGTTTACGAGCCAGTGCGTAAAGAAGTCAAAGGCTATGTGGTGGATCCGCTGGGTAAACACCACTTCGATAACGTCTCTGTCGAATAATAAGCACGATGCCTGACCCCCTCTCTCCGCGTGGGAGAGGTGGGGGGCGTATTCCCGCTATTCCGGGGAATGCTTTTGTGAGCAATACAGACGCCCTGTCGCCAGGCGGGGCGTCACTAGAGAGAATCCGGGTTATGTTGCAGTTTATTCTCCGACGTCTGGGACTTGTCATCCCGACATTTATCGGTATCACCCTTCTCACCTTTGCCTTCGTCCATATGATCCCCGGCGATCCGGTGATGATTATGGCGGGCGAACGTGGTATTTCCCCCGAACGTCACGCGCAGCTGCTGGCCGAAATGGGCCTTGATAAGCCGCTGTGGCAGCAATATGCCCACTATATCTGGGGCGTGCTGCACGGCGATTTAGGCATCTCGCTGAAAAGCCGCATTCCCGTGTGGCAGGAGTTTGTCCCACGCTTTAAAGCCACCCTTGAGCTGGGCGTCTGCGCGATGATCTTCGCCGTCGCCGTCGGCATTCCGGTGGGCGTGCTGGCTGCGGTAAAACGCGGCTCCATCTTTGACCACACCGCGGTGGGCCTGGCGCTGACCGGCTACTCGATGCCTATCTTCTGGTGGGGCATGATGTTGATTATGCTGGTTTCGGTGCAGCTGAACCTGACGCCGGTCTCCGGGCGTATCAGCGATACGGTCTTCCTTGACGATACCTTGCCGCTGACCGGCTTTATGCTGATCGACACCGCCATCTGGGGCGAGCAGGGCGACTTTATTGACGCCTTAATGCATATGATCCTGCCCGCCATCGTGCTGGGCACCATTCCGCTGGCGGTGATCGTGCGTATGACCCGATCGTCGATGCTGGAAGTGCTCGGCGAAGACTACATCCGCACCGCGCGCGCCAAAGGCCTGACCCGGATGCGGGTGATTGTGATCCACGCGCTGCGTAACGCGATGCTGCCGGTGGTCACGGTGATTGGCCTGCAGGTGGGCACGCTGCTGGCGGGCGCCATCCTGACGGAAACCATTTTCTCATGGCCTGGTTTAGGCCGCTGGCTGATCGACGCGCTGCAGCGTCGCGATTATCCGGTGGTGCAGGGCGGGGTGCTGCTGGTGGCGACGATGATTATCCTCGTCAACCTGCTGGTCGACCTGCTGTACGGCGTGGTGAACCCGCGTATCCGGCATAAGAAGTAAGGGGTCATCATGTCACAAGTTACTGAAAATAAAGTTATCACTGCGCCGGTGCCCATGACCCCGCTGCAGGAGTTCTGGCACTATTTCAAACGCAATAAAGGGGCGGTGGTCGGTCTGGTGTACGTGGCGGTGATGATCGTTATCGCCGTGTTCGCCAACTTTCTCGCCCCGTATAACCCGGCGGATCAGTTCCGTGATTCGCTGCTGGCGCCGCCGTTCTGGCAGGAGGGCGGCAGCCTGGCGCATCTGCTCGGCACCGACGACGTGGGCCGCGATATTCTGTCTCGCCTGATGTATGGCGCGCGCCTGTCGCTGCTGGTGGGCTGCCTGGTGGTGGTCCTGTCGCTGATCCTCGGCGTGGTGCTCGGCCTGGTGGCGGGCTATTTCGGCGGAGTGGTGGACTCAATCATCATGCGCGTCGTCGATATTATGCTGGCGCTGCCGAGTCTGCTTCTGGCGCTGGTGCTGGTGGCTATCTTCGGACCCTCCATCGTCAACGCCTCGCTGGCGCTGACCTTCGTGGCGCTCCCGCACTATGTGCGTCTGACGCGCGCGGCGGTGCTGGTGGAGGTCAACCGCGACTACGTGACCGCTTCCCGCGTGGCGGGCGCTGGGGCGATGCGCCAGATGTTCGTCAATATTCTGCCTAACTGTCTCGCGCCGCTGATCGTTCAGGCGTCGCTGGGCTTTTCTAACGCCATTCTCGACATGGCCGCGCTGGGGTTCCTCGGCATGGGCGCGCAGCCGCCGACGCCGGAGTGGGGCACCATGCTCTCCGACGTATTGCAGTTCGCGCAGAGCGCCTGGTGGGTGGTGACCTTCCCGGGCGTGGCGATCCTGCTGACGGTGCTGGCATTTAACCTGATGGGTGACGGTCTGCGTGACGCGCTCGATCCCAAACTGAAG
>OKVV01000499.1_pt1 | contig 22113 bp, 34 predicted proteins | sample 1606871 | NCBI WGS metagenome assembly OKVV01 (sample SAMN03281011, study PRJEB24777) | human gut metagenome | isolation source: fecal sample PR176 from 1 month old male Indian infant, caesarean delivered... | place: Singapore | collected 2006-01-13
GTAATAATTGATGGAAGAATTTTTGATATTTGTGAAACAGGATTTGTTGAAGGACCACTAGTTATACCAAATTTTGTTTTAGATGAATTAAGACATATATCTGATTCATCAGATTCTCTTAAGAGAACTAGAGGTAGAAGAGGATTAGATATACTAAATAAAATTCAAAAAGAATTAGAAATAGAAACTGAAATTTGGGAAGGAGATTTTCCAAAGATTGCAGAAGTAGATGCTAAACTTTTAAAGCTTGCTCAAACTTTAAATGGTAAAGTTGTAACTAATGATTATAACTTAAATAAAGTTGCGGAAGTTCAAGGGGTACCAGTTTTAAATATAAACGAGCTTTCAAATGCTATTAAGCCAGTTGTTATACCAGGTGAAGAAATGACAGTAGAAGTTGTTAAAGACGGTAAAGAAGCAAGCCAAGGTGTAGCATATTTAGATGATGGTACTATGATAGTAGTAGAAGGTGGAAGAAAATACATGACAAAAACAATTGGAGTCATAGTTACATCTGTACTTCAAACTGCTGCAGGAAGAATGATATTTGCAAGACCTAAAGACAATTAAAGTGAGGCAAAGATAATGAATAGTGCTATAATTTTATCAGGTGGAAGAGGTAAAAGAATGGGAGCTTCAGTAAGCAAGCAATTTATTGAAGTTAAAGGAAAACCAATTCTGTATTACACTCTTAAAAAATTTATAGAAAATGATTTAATTAATGAGATTATATTAGTGCTTCCTAAAGATGAGATTGAATATTGCAAAAAAGAGATATTAGAAAAGTATGAGTTATCAGTTGACAAAATAGTAGAAGGCGGAAAAGAAAGACAAGATTCAGTTTTAAATGGGCTAAAGGTTTTAAAAGATACTGATATTGTTTTAATACATGATGGTGCAAGACCATTTGTATCTAATAAAATAATAAAAGAAGGTATAGAAAGTGCTAAAAAGTTTAAAGCAGCAGCACCTGGAGTTATGCCAAAGGATACAATAAAAATAAAAGATAATGATTCATTCTCTAAGGAGACATTAAAGAGAGAAGAACTTATAGCAGTTCAAACTCCGCAAGTATTTGATTATAATCTTATATTAGAATGTCATAAAAAGGTTTCAAAAGAAAATATACAAGTTACTGATGATACTATGGTAGTTGAGATGTTTAAACATAAAGTATTTTTATATGATGGTGAGTATACTAATATAAAAATAACAACACCAGAAGATTTAGTTTTAGCTGAATATTTAGCAGATAAATTACAGTAAATAGAGTATATTGACAGTAAATTTTTAAAAAGTTATAATGAGTAAAGTATAATTTTATATTAGTTAAAAACTATGAAGAAGAATAGTAGAAATCGCCACTTTAAGAGAGAGAATTCATAGGCTGTAAGATTCTCAAATAGATTTTGAACCAGCTTCGGAGTAATAGGAAAAAACTATCGGTTTAATACCGTTATCATTATTAGAGAAAGAAATTTAGGTGGTACCGCGATTTGTTAGTCGCCCTATAGTTAATATAGGGCGGCTTTTTTGTATATTAAATTATTGAAAATTAGGAGGAAAAATATTATGAAAATGTCTAATATGTTAGTTGCGACTTTAAGAGAAGTTCCAGCAGAAGCAGAAATAGCAAGTCATCAATTAATGCTTAGAGCAGGATTAATAAGAAAGATGGCATCAGGAGTGTATAATCACTTACCTTTAGGAGTAAAAGTACTTAAAAAGGTTGAAAATATAGTAAGAGAAGAAATGGATAATACAGGAGCTCAAGAACTTTTAGCTTCAGCTATAATACCAGCAGAATTATGGCAAGAATCAGGAAGATGGGATGCTTATGGTGCTGAAATGTTTAGAGTAACTGATAGAAATGCTAGAGAATTCTGTCTAGGACCAACACACGAAGAAGTTTTCACAAACATTGCTAGAAATGAAATAAAATCATATAAGCAACTACCATTAAACTTATACCAAATCCAAACAAAGTATAGAGATGAAACTAGACCAAGATTCGGTGTAATGAGATCAAGAGAATTCATAATGAAAGATGCTTATAGCTTTGATAAGGATCAAGAAGGATTAGATTTAGCATATAATAAAATGCATGATGCTTATGTAAATATCTTTAACAGATGTGGATTAGATGCTAAATGTGTTGAAGCTGATTCAGGAGCGATTGGTGGATCAAATTCAGCTGAATTTATGGTTAAATCAGAAGTTGGAGAAGATGATGTAGTATTCTGTACAGAATGTAACTATGCAGCAAACATTGAAAAAGCTGAAGCAGTTGCAGAAAAAGCTGAAGCAGAAGAATTAGTAGCTATGCAAAAAGTAGAAACTCCAAATACTAGAACTATTGAAGAAGTTTCAGAATTCTTAAATGTTTCTCCTAAGAAAACAGTAAAAACTTTAATATACAATGTAGATGGAAAGTTAGTTGGTGTTTTAGTTAGAGGAGATAGAGAAGTTAATGAAGTTAAAGTTGCTAATGCAGCTAATGCTTCAGGTGATATAGAATTAGCATCTCACGAAGAAGTAATGAGAGCTACTAATGCAGAAACTGGTTTTGCAGGTCCAGTAGGATTAAGAGTAGACTTATTATTAGTAGATGAAGAAGTTTCAAACATGTACAATATGGTTGTTGGAGCTAATGAAACAGGATACCATTTAACAGGAGTTAACTACGGAAGAGAATTTGAAGGTGTAGTTGGAGACTTTAGAAATGTTGAAAATGGTGAAGCTTGTCCAAGATGTGGAAAAGAAGTTGCAATAGCAAGAGGAACTGAAGTAGGACACATCTTCAAGTTAGGAACTAAATACTCAGAAGCTATGAATGCTAAATTTATAGATGAAGATGGAAAGGAAAAGCCATTTATAATGGGTTGTTATGGAATCGGTGTAACAAGAACAGTTGCTTCAATAATAGAACAACATCATGATGAAAATGGAATCATATGGCCTTTAGAAGTTGCTCCATATCATGTATCTGTAGTTGCAGTTAACTCAAAAGATGAAGAGCAAATGAGAATAGCAACAGAAATATATGAAGAATTAAGAGCAATTGGAGTAGATGCACTTCTAGACGATAGAAAAGAAAGAGCAGGAGTTAAATTCAAAGATTCAGAACTTATGGGAATTCCAATGAGAGTTACAGTAGGTAAGAAAATAGGTGATGGAGAAGTTGAATTTAAATTAAGAGCTGGCGGAGAAAATGAAACTATTAAAATAGAAGAAGTTAAAGATAGAGTCAGAGCAGAATTCGCAAAAAATAACCTAAAACTAAGATAGTTAGGAGGAAATAGAATGAAGCTTTATAATACGCTTACAAGAAAAAAAGAAGAATTTGTACCTATAACACCAGGAGAGGTTAAGATGTACGTTTGTGGACCTACAGTATATAACTTCTTCCATATAGGAAATGGTAGAACTTTTATAGTTTTTGATACTATAAGAAGATACTTCGAATACAGAGGATACAAAGTTAAATTTGTTCAAAACTTTACAGATATAGACGATAAAATGATAAAGAGAGCAAATGAAGAAGGTACTTCAGTTAAAAAAGTTGGTGACAAATATATATCTGAATACTATACAGATGCAGATGCCCTAAACATAGAAAGAGCTACAGTTAATCCAAGAGCAACTGAGTATATGAATGAAATAATTAAGTTCGTAAAAGAATTAATTGATAAAGGATATGCTTATGAAGTAGATGGAGATGTATACTTTAGCACTAAGAAGTTCGAAGGATATGGAAAGTTATCAGGACAAAACTTAGAAGATCTTCAAGCTGGAGCTAGAATAAATGTAGATGAAAGAAAGAAAGATCCAATGGACTTTGCTATATGGAAAGCAAAGAAACCAGGTGAACCAGCATGGAAATGCCCATGGGGAGAAGGAAGACCAGGATGGCACATAGAATGTTCATGCATGGCAAAGAATATATTAGGGGATACAATAGATATTCACGCAGGTGGTATGGATTTAGCATTCCCTCACCATGAAAATGAAATAGCACAAAGTGAAGCATTAACAGGAGAACCATTTGCTCACTATTGGTTACATTCAGCATATGTAAATGTAAATAATAAAAAGATGTCTAAGTCATTAAATAATTTCTTCACAGCAAGAGATGTATTAAAAGAATATAGCTCAGATGTAATTAGATTCTTAATGCTATCATGTCATTACAGAATTCAACTAAACTATAGCAAGGATTTATTAGATTCAGCTAAAGCATCAGTTGAAAGAATGTACAATGCAATAGGAAATCTTGAAAATCTTATTGATGAAGTTTCAAGAGTAGAGATGAATGATGAAGAAAAAGAATACTTAAAGAGCTTAGATAAGTATAGACAAAAATACATTGAAAAGATGGATGATGATTTCAATACAGCAGATGCAATAACTGCAATATTTGATTTAATAAAAGACATCAATACAAATGTAAATTCTGAATCATCAAAAGAATTAGCTGAGGGAGCTTTAGCCTTAATAAGAGAACTTGGAGCACCACTTGGAATGCTACAAGAATCAACTAAAGGTGGAGATTTAGCTGCTGAAGTTGAAGCTTTAATAGAACAAAGACAACAAGCAAGAAAAGATAGAGATTTTGCTCTTGCAGATAAAATAAGAGATGATTTAAAGGACAGAGGAATAGTCCTTGAAGATACTCCACAAGGGGTTAGATGGAAAAAGGTTAATTAATTAAAAAGGGCTGTGCGTTAAGTGCAGCCCTTATTTAAAGGAGAACTATTATGTTAGAAAATTTTAGAACAAGAGAGTTTACAAAGGATGAAGCTAGAAGATTAAATCCTCTTCAATTAGCATTAATAGGTGATGCAGTTTATGAAGTATTTATAAGAGGATATGTAATTGCAAACAATACAGAATTATCAGCTCATAAGATTCATAGAGAAGCGATAAACTATGTTAAAGCAAAAGGTCAATCTGATATAATGCATAATATAGAAGATTTACTAAACGAAGAAGAATCATATATATTCAAAAGAGGAAGAAATGCAAAATCAGCTACAGTTCCTAAAAATGCTGACGTAAGAGATTATAGAATGGCAACAGGGTTTGAAGCATTAGTTGGATATCTTTATTTAATAAATGATACTGAAAGACTAGAGTTTGTATTTAATAAAAGTATAGAGACTTGTAAAAAATAATATTTATATAATATAAATTTAAGGAGCCATATAATATGACAAGAATAAAGAAAACAAATAGAAACAGAAGAAGAGATGATAATAGATCAAACAGATTTAAAGAAGATAAAAATGTTATAAATAAATTTGAAAAGCCAGTAAGAGAAAAAAGAGAATATAAAGAAACAAGAAGAACATACGAAAAGTCAGCTAGAGAAAATATAGAAAGAAATAATGCAGTAGAATCAGTAAGAGAAGATTTAATAATTGGTAGAAATGCTGTAATGGAAGCTTTAAAAAGTGACAAGACAATAGAAGCTTTATATGTTACAAAAGGTCAAAGAGAAGGATCAATAAATGCTATTTTAAGCTTAGCTAAAGAAAACAGAGTAGTAATTAAAGAAGTTGATAAAAAGAAATTAGATTCTATGTCAAACGGGGAAGTACACCAAGGTGCAATAGCAGTTATAACTCCTTATAAATATTTTGAAGTTAAAGATATATTAGATGCAGCAAAAGAAAAAGGAGAAAGTCCATTTATAGTTATACTGGATGAATTAGAAGATCCACACAATTTAGGATCAATAATAAGAACTGCGGAAACATGTGGAGTACATGGTATTATAATTCCAAAAAGAAGAAATGTTGGAGTTACTCCTACTGTATATAAATCATCTGTTGGGGCTGTAGAACATGTAAAAATAGCAAAAGTAACTAATATAAACGCTACAATAGATGAATTAAAAGAAGAAGGCATATGGGTATATGGTGCTGATATAGAAGGAAAAGAATATAGCTACGAGGTAGATTTTAGTGGACCATGTGCATTGATAATAGGAAGTGAAGGAAGAGGAATATCAAAATTAACTCTTAAGAAGTGTGACAAATTAGTTAAAATTCCTATGATTGGAAGAATAAATTCTTTAAATGCATCAGTTGCTGGTGGTATAATGATGTATGAAGTACTAAAGGGTAGATTGAAATAAAAGAGGGATGAAATGTGAAAATAATATTTATAGATGGATATAATGTTTTAAATTGCTGGCCAGATTTAAAAGAATTAAAAAATGTAAGTTTTGATGGAGCTAGAGATAGATTGGTGGATGTGCTTCATAATTATGGTAGCTATAATAATTGTAAGGTAATATTAGTATTTGATGGGTACAAAGTAGCAGGCAATATAGAAAATAAAGAAGAAATAAATAAAAATCTATCTATAGTTTTCACAAAGGATGGAGAAACAGCAGATGCCTATATTGAGAAAGAAGTTCACAATATAGGAAGAAAATATGAGGTTTATGTTGTTACATCAGACTGGTTAGAACAGCAAACTATATTCCAAAGAGGTGCTGTTAGAATGTCATCTCTAGAATTTTATAATGAAGTAATAAAAGTACAAGATAAAATAAGAGTAAAGACTCAAAAAAATATAACTTCTCAAAAAAATCACCTTGGTGATAATATAAATGAAGATATACTTATGAAACTTGAAGAAATGCGTAGGAGTCACTAGATTTGTTGACTTACTTTAATTTACTAATGTATAATATCAAGTATGACAAGGGATTATTAAAGAGGGTAATATGTGGAGAATGGTGGGTATTCTATGACGAAATATTTAGAGTTTGAGGAAAAAAATGATGAAGAAATAGCTATTGAAGCTAAGGCTGGAAATGTAATAGCCCAAGAGTATTTAATAAATAAGTACGAGAGTTTTGTAAAAACAAAGGCAAAATCATACTTTTTAATTGGAGCTGATAGGGAAGATATATATCAAGAAGGAATGATAGGGCTTTATAAGGCTATTAGAGACTTCAACCCTGATAAGCTTTCAACATTTAAAGCTTTTGCAGAGCTTTGTGTTACAAGACAAATAATTACGGCTATAAAAACTGCAACAAGGCAGAAACATATTCCACTAAACACATATATATCGCTTAACAAACCTATATATGAGGAAGAATCAGAAAGAACTCTCCTAGATGTATTAGCAGGATTGAAGATAACTGACCCTGAAGAACTTGTTATAAGCCAAGAAGAAAAAATTAGAATAGAAGATGAAATAGAAAAAGTATTATCTAAGTTAGAACTTAAAGTACTAAATTCGTATCTTGATGGTAAATCATATCAAGAGATTGCATGCGATCTTGATAGGCATGCAAAATCCATAGATAATGCATTACAGAGAGTAAAAAGAAAACTTGAAAAATGCTTAGATCTAAAGTAGTTAATTTTTGTTGACAAACAAAAAAAATGATAGTAAACTTTATAATTGGTATATTAAAGAAAACTCACACGATGAGTGCTCACGTAGCTCAGTTGGCAGAGTGTCGCCTTGGTAAGGCGGAGGTCGTCGGTTCAATCCCGATCGTGAGCTCCAGAACGCAAATAAAGTAGAAAACACTAGGCAAGGTTTATTAGAGTGATAAGGAGGAATTTATAATGTCAAAAGCAAAATTCGAAAGAAGTAAACCACACGTTAACATTGGAACAATAGGTCACGTAGACCACGGTAAAACTACATTAACAGCAGCTATTACAACAGTATTAGCTAACAAGGGATTCGCTGAATCATTCAAATATGACGAAATCGATAAGGCTCCAGAAGAAAAAGAAAGAGGAATCACAATCAACACAGCTCACGTTGAATACGAAACAGACAACAGACACTATGCTCACGTTGACTGTCCAGGACACGCTGACTACGTTAAGAACATGATCACAGGAGCTGCTCAAATGGACGGAGCTATCTTAGTTTGTTCAGCAGCAGACGGTCCAATGCCTCAAACAAGAGAGCACATCCTACTAGCTTCAAGAGTTGGAGTTGACCACATCGTAGTATTCTTAAACAAAGCAGATATGGTTGATGACGAAGAATTATTAGAATTAGTAGAAATGGAAATCAGAGAATTATTAAGCGAATACAACTTCCCAGGAGATGATATTCCAGTAATAACAGGATCAGCTTTAAGAGCTTTAGAAAACCCAACTGATCCAGAAGCAACAGCTTGCATCGATGAATTAATGGCAGCAGTAGATAGCTACATCCCAACTCCAGAAAGAGCAACAGATAAGCCATTCTTAATGCCAATCGAAGATGTATTCACAATCACTGGTAGAGGAACAGTTGCAACAGGAAGAGTTGAAAGAGGTATCTTAACTGTTGGAGCAGAAGTTGAAATCGTAGGAATCAAAGAAGAAATCAAGAAGACTGTAGTAACAGGAATCGAAATGTTCAGAAAGTTATTAGACGAAGCGCAAGCTGGAGATAACGTTGGAGTACTTTTAAGAGGTATCCAAAGAACAGAAATCGAAAGAGGTCAAGTACTTGCTAAACCAGGTACAGTTAACCCACACAAGAAGTTCGTAGGTCAAGTATACGTACTTAAGAAAGAAGAAGGTGGAAGACATACTCCATTCTTCGATGGATACAGACCACAATTCTACTTCAGAACAACTGACGTTACAGGATCAATCAAATTACCAGAAGGAATGGAAATGGTAATGCCAGGAGACCACATCGACATGAACGTTGAATTAATCACTCCAGTAGCAATGGACGAAGGATTAAGATTCGCTATCAGAGAAGGTGGAAGAACTGTAGGTTCAGGAGTTGTTACTAGCATAATAGAATAATTTCTATTAAAATAGTAAATAACTTTAATTATAAAAGATAATAATTACTTTTAATATAAAATAGCAGGGGAGACGTCCTCTGCTATTTTTTGTATAGAAAATTACAAATAATGTAATACTATAAAATGAGGTAAAAGTTTACACATGCATTATAAATATTTACAGAAAAAAATGCTTGATAAATTAAAAAAATACTATTAAAATATAAAAAACGAGTTAATTCTAACAGAAAAATATATGAATTTAATTAAAAAAAATTAAAAATTATTACTTGATAATTTACTAAATAGATAGTATAATATAGAAGTTGTATAGCATGCGGCGATGAGTCAAGAGGTTGCCGGACTTCCGGGGAATTCTTGATGAGTAAGTCAGGATCTAGAATCCGACGACAGGGATTCTATGCTTTTCTAGTTATTATGAAACACCAGGAACAGTTTATAGAAGAACCGCTGTTGTACGTTAGAAGTAAAGCGTACATGAAAAGGAGGGAAACCAAGATGTCAAAACAAAAAATAAGAATCAGATTAAAGGCTTTTGATCACACTATATTAGATCAATCAGCAGAAAAAATCGTTGAAACTGCAAAGACAACAGGAGCTAAGGTTGTAGGGCCAGTACCTCTACCAACAGAAAAAGATGTTGTTACTATATTAAGAGCAGTTCACAAATATAAGGACTCAAGAGAACAGTTCGAAATAAGAACTCACAAGAGACTTATAGATATCGTTAATCCATCACCTAAGACTGTTGATGCATTAATGAGATTAAATCTACCAGCAGGTGTAGATATCGAAATAAAGCTATAATAGCAAAATTATAATAAAGACATTGAACTATTATGATTGCTTAGCAATCCGCTAATAAGTTTGGGAGGTGTAAATACATGAAAAAAGCTATAATTGGTAAGAAAATAGGAATGACTCAAATTTTCGATGAAAATGGTAAAGTAATTCCAGTAACAGTTGTAGAAGCAGGTCCATGTGTTGTAACTCAAAAGAAAACTATCGAAAAAGATGGTTATGATGCAATACAAGTTGGTTTTGGAGAAGTAAGAGAAAAGTTACTTAACAAGCCAGCAAAGGGACACTTCGCAAAAGCAGGAGTTTCATTAAGAAGAACTCTTAAAGAATTTAGATTAGAAGATACTAGCGCATACGAAGTAGGCCAAGAAATCAAGGCTGACGTATTTGCAGTAGGAGATAAGGTAGACGTATCAGGAGTTTCTAAAGGTAAGGGATTCCAAGGGGTTATCAAGAGATGGAACCAACAAAGAGGTCCTATGACACACGGTTCTAAGTTCAAGAGAGCACCAGGTTCAATGGGAGCTGCTTCAGACCCATCAAGAACATTCAAAAACAAAAAAATGCCAGGACACATGGGAGCTGCTAACACTACAGTATTAAACTTAGAAGTAGTTAAAGTTATAGCAGAAAAGAACTTAATATTAATTAAGGGTGGAATTCCAGGTCCAAACAAGAGCAAAGTAGTAATAAGAAATACAGTTAAGGCTTAATTTCTTAAGGAAAGGAGGAAGCAGGATGCCTACAGTAGGATTATTCAATAAAGAAGGTAAAAAAGTTGGAGATTTCCAATTAAACGAAAATATATTCGGAACTGAAATAAACGCAAACGCTATGCACCAAGTAGTTGTTGCATTATTAGCTAACAAGAGACAAGGAACTCAATCAGCTAAAACAAGAGCTGAAGTTAGAGGAGGCGGAATCAAGCCTTGGAGACAAAAAGGAACTGGTAGAGCAAGACAAGGTTCAATCAGAGCTCCACAATGGATCAAAGGTGGTATTGTATTCGCACCAAAGCCAAGAGATTACAGAATGGCTATACCAAAGAGCATGAAGAGAGTTGCTATGATGTCAGCATTATCAAGCAAAGTTCAAGAAGGACAAATGCTTGTTGTTGAAGATTTAGCATTCGATTCAATCAAAACTAAGAATGTAGTTAACATGCTAAACGCAATGGAAGCTAAGAAGACTTTAATCGTAACAGCTGAGTCAAACGAAGTTGTTTACAAGTCAGCTAGAAACATTGAAGGTGTAGCAGTTATCCCTGCAAACAACATCAATGTATATGACTTACTTAAGTTTGAAAAAGTAGTTATGACTAAAGATGCTGTATCAAAGATTGAGGAGGTGTACGCATAATGAATTTAACAAGCCATGATATAATAAGAAAGCCTGTTATAACTGAAAAGAGTATGGCAGCAATGGCAGAAAATAAGTACACTTTCATAGTTCACATAAGTGCTAACAAATCTCAAATAAAGAGAGCAGTTGAAGAAGTTTTCAACGTAAAAGTTTCAGATGTAAAGACTAGCAGAACTATGGGAAAAACTAAGAGAATGGGCGTACATGTAGGAAAGAGAGCTGACTACAAGAAAGCGATCGTTACATTAGCTGAAGGCAGCACTATTGAATTCTTCGAAGGAATGCAATAGACGTCAATAAGGTGATTTATTGGTGTTTATAACACCAGATAAGCTGAAAGAAGGAGGGAAATTAAATGGCAGTTAAAACATTTAGACCTACAACACCATCAAGAAGAAACATGACTATGCCAACATTTGAAGAAATAACTACAAATGTACCTGAAAAGTCACTTTTAGTTTCTTTAAAGAAAACTGGTGGTAGAAATGCACAAGGTAAAATAACTGTAAGACACCACGGTGGTGGCGCTAAGAGAAAATATAGAATAATTGATTTCAAGAGAAATAAGGACGGTATCCCAGCAAAGGTTGCAACTGTAGAATATGATCCAAATAGATCAGCATACATTGCATTAGTTGTATACGCAGACGGAGAAAAGAGATACATAATCGCTCCAGCAGGATTAAAAGTTGGCGATGTTGTAGTATCAGGACCAGAAGCAGATATCAAGCCAGGTAACACTTTACCATTAGCTAACATTCCAGTTGGTACATTCATACACAATGTTGAATTACAAGCAGGAAAAGGAGCTCAATTAGTAAGAGCTGCTGGTGGATCAGCACAATTAATGGCTAAAGAAGGTAAATACGCTACTTTAAGATTACCATCAGGTGAAATGAGATATGTTAGAATCGAATGTAGAGCTACAGTTGGTTCAGTATCAAATTCAACAAACGATATCGTTAAGATCGGTAAAGCTGGTAGAAAGAGACACATGGGTATCAGACCAACAGTTAGAGGATCAGTAATGAACCCTTGCGATCACCCTCACGGTGGTGGTGAAGGTAAGTCACCAGTAGGTAGACCAAGTCCAATGACTCCATGGGGTAAACCAGCACTTGGATACAAGACTAGAAAGAATAAGAAATACTCAGATAAATTCATTATCAAGGGTAGAAATAAGAAATAGTCTGAAGAGAATGTTAATTCTCTTCAAGGCTACAGCCTAAATATGTGAAGGGAGGCAATTATAGTGAGTAGATCAATCAAAAAAGGACCTTTCGTCCACAAGGGACTATTAAAGAAAATAGAAGAAATGAATGCTAGTGGTGAAAAGAAAGTTGTAAAAACTTGGTCAAGAAGTTCAACAATTTTCCCTCAAATGATAGGACACACAATAGCTGTTCATGATGGTAGAAAACATATCCCTGTATATGTATCAGAAGATATGGTAGGACACAAATTAGGTGAATTTTCACTAACTAGAACATTTAGAGGACATGACGATAAGTCATCAAAAAGAAAGTAGTAGAGCCTGGAAAGGAGGATCATAAATGGAAGCTAGAGCTATAGCTAAATATGTAAGAATGTCTCCAATAAAGGTAGGAGCTGTTCTTGATTTAATAAGAGGAAAGAATGTAAGAGAAGCATCAGCTATCTTAGAATATACTCCAAGAGAAGCAGCAGTAGCAATAAAGAAAGTGTTACATTCAGCTGTTGCTAATGCAGAAAATAATCACGGATTAGATGCCGATAGATTATACGTTTCAGATGCATATGTAGGCCACGGTCCAACATTAAAGAGATTCAGACCAATGGATCACGGTAAGGCATTCAGAATTAACAAGAGAACAAGTCACATAACAGTAGTTGTTAAAGAAAGATAGAAGAAGGAGGGAATTCGAAGTGGGTCAAAAAGTAAATCCTCATGGACTTAGAGTAGGAGTTATCAAAGGATGGGACGCAAAATGGTACGCTAACAAGAAAGATTTTGCTGACAATCTTGTAGAAGATAACAAAATAAGACAATTCGTTAAAAAGGAACTTTTCTCAGCTGGTATTTCAAAAATCGAAATAGAAAGAGCAGCTAAAAGAGTTAAGTTAAATATATATACTGCTAAACCTGGTGTTGTCATCGGAAAAGGTGGATCAGGAATAGAAGCTTTAAAAAATAAATTAACTTCATTTGTTTCAGGAAAGAACGTTCTTATAAACATAGTAGAAGTTAAAAATGTTGAGTCAGACGCTCAATTAATGGCTGAAAATATAGCAGCACAATTAGAAAAGAGAATATCATTCAGAAGAGCTATGAAGCAAGTTATCCAAAGAGGAATGAAGCAAGGAGTTAAAGGTGTTAAAACTGCTTGTTCAGGAAGATTAGGTGGAGCTGAAATAGCTAGAACTGAGCAATATCATGAAGGTACAATTCCACTACAAACTTTAAGAGCTGATATCGATTATGGATTTGCAGAAGCAGATACAACATACGGTAAAATCGGAGTTAAGGTTTGGGTTTATAATGGAGAAATTCTTCCAACTAAAAAAGTTGAAAAGGAAGAAGCTAACGCATAAGAAAGGAGGAATAAATCATGTTAATGCCTAAAAGAGTTAAGCATCGTAAGGTACAACGTGGTAGAATGAAAGGTAAAGCAACAAGAGGAAATTTCCTAGCATACGGAGATTTCGGTATTCAAGCTAATACTTGTGGATGGATCACAAGTAACCAAATAGAAGCTGCCAGAATTGCTATAAATAGATATATCAAAAGAGGAGGAAAACTTTGGATAAAGATTTTCCCAGATAAGCCAGTTACTGCAACACCTGCCGAAACTAGAATGGGTAAAGGTAAAGGGGCAGTAGAATACTGGGTAGCAGTAGTTAAGCCAGGTAGAGTATTATTTGAATTATCTGGAGTTAATGAAGAAGTTGCAAGAGAAGCTATGAGACTTGCATCACACAAACTTCCTGTAAAGACTAAGTTCGTTACAAGAAGAGATTTTGAGGAAATGGGTGGTGAAGAATAATGAAGGCTAGAGAATTAAAAGAATTAAGAGCAAGTAATCCTCAAGATTTAAAAGCTAAGCTAGGAGAACTTAAAGCTGAATTATTCAACTTAAGATTCCAATTAGCTACAGGACAATTAGAAAATCCTATGAGAATAAGAGAAGTAAAGAAGTCTATAGCCCAAATAAAAACCATCTTAAGACAAGAAGAGTTAAGGGTTGTTGAACAGTAATCTGGAAGGAGGTAAGCCTTAATGGAAAGAGGACTAAGAAAAAAGAAAATCGGAAGAGTTGTTTCTGATAAAATGGATAAAACTATCGTAGTTGCTATTGAAACTAAAGTAAGACATCCACTATACGGAAAGACTGTTAACAGAACTACTAAGTTCAAAGCTCATGATGAAAAAAATGAAGCACAAGTTAATGATAGAGTTTTAATAATGGAAACAAGACCTTTATCAAAAGACAAGAGATGGAGACTTGTTGAAATAGTTGAAAAGGCTAAATAATATAGCTTAAAGACTGAAAGGAGGGTAATTTTCAATGATACAACAACAAACTAGATTAAAAGTAGCTGATAACTCAGGTGCAAAGGAAATTATGTGCATAAGAGTTTTAGGCGGATCTAAGAGAAAGTACGGTAACATTGGAGACATAATAGTTGCTAGCGTTAAAAGTGCAACACCAGGCGGAGTTGTTAAAAAAGGCGAAGTAGTAAAAGCTGTTATTGTTAGATCAGTAAAAGGAATAAGAAGAGCAGACGGATCATACGTAAAATTCGATGAAAATGCTGCTGTTATAATAAAAGATGATAAGCAACCAAAAGGAACACGTATCTTTGGACCTGTTGCTAGGGAGCTAAGAGATAAAGAATTCAATAAAATATTATCATTAGCACCAGAAGTTCTATAATAAGGAGGTGGCTAACTTGAAAATACACGTAAAGAAGAACGACACAGTTGTTGTTATATCAGGAAAAGATAAAGGAAAAACTGGTGAAGTTTTAAAAGTATTCCCTAAAACTGGAAAGGTTCTAGTTCAAGGAGTTAACATAGTAAAGAAGCACCAAAAAGCAGGTAGAACTCAAGCTGAAAGTGCTATAATCGAAAAAGAAGCTGCTATAAACAGCTCAAAGGTAATGTTATATTGTACAAAGTGCAAAAAAGCTACTAGAATTAGCAATAAAATCTTAGAAGATGGCGCTAAAGTAAGAGTATGCAAAAAGTGCGGAGAAACATTCTAGAAATTGAAAGGAGGTTAACAATATGACAAGACTTCAAGATAAGTATGAAAAAGAGATAATTCCAGCTATGATGGAAAAGTTCGGATATAAAAATGTAATGCAAGTCCCAAGACTTGAAAAAATAGTAATCAACATGGGTGTTGGTGAAGCTAAAGAAAATCAAAAGGTTTTAGAATCAGCAGTTAGTGATTTAACTCTAATAAGTGGTCAAAAGCCAATATTAACAAGAGCTAAGAAATCAGTTGCTAACTTCAAGATAAGAGAAAACATGGCATTAGGATGTAAAGTTACATTAAGAAAAGCAAAGATGTATGAATTTGCTGATAAGTTAATGTCAATTGCTTTACCAAGAGTTAGAGACTTTAGAGGAATTTCAGCTAAGTCATTTGACGGTAGAGGAAATTACTCATTAGGAATTAAAGAACAATTAATATTCCCAGAAATTGAGTACGATAAGATCGATAAAGTAAGAGGAATGGATATAATCTTCGTAACAACAGCTAACACTGACGAAGAAGCAAGAGAATTATTAAGATTCCTTGGAATGCCATTTGCTCAATAATAAGGAGGGATAATACATGGCACGTAAAGCGATGATAGAAAAGTGGAGTAAAACTCCTAAGTATAAGACTAGAGCTTATACTAGATGTAGAATATGTGGAAGACCACATTCTGTATTAAAGAAATTCGGTATATGCCGTATCTGTTTCAGAGAACTTGCGTATAAAGGCCAAATCCCTGGTTGTAAAAAAGCAAGCTGGTAATACCGGAGATATAGCGAAAGGAGGCACATTAAATGGTTATGACAGATCCTATAGCAGATTTGCTAACACGTATAAGAAATGCAAATGCTGTTAAACATGAAGTAGTAGAGGTACCTTCTTCTAACGTAAAGAAGGCCGTTGCAAATATATTATTACAAGAAGGATACATCAAGGAAATTGATGAATACAATGATGGAGTAGTTCCAATGTTAAGAATAGCTCTTAAATATGGAGCTGACAATGAAAGAGTAATCACTGGATTAAAGAGAATATCAAAGCCAGGATTAAGAGTATACTGCAAGAAAGACGAAACTCCAAGAGTTCTTAATGGTTTAGGAATAGCTATTATTTCAACTTCAAAAGGAATAATGGTTGATAGAGAAGCTAGAAAGAACGGCGTTGGTGGAGAAGTTCTTTGCTACGTTTGGTAGTCAGTATTAAAAAGTAATTAACTAAAACATTCGAATATATGTATGTATAAAATACAGGAGGTGCAATTATGTCAAGAGTAGGTAGATTACCAATAGCTATACCTGCTGGCGTAACTGTTACAGTAACACCAGAAAATGTTGTTACTGTAAAAGGACCTAAGGGTGAGCTAGTAGAAGCTATGCACAAAGACATGAATATCGCGGTTGAAAACAACGAAGTAGTTGTAACTAGACCAAGTGACGATAAAGAGCATAGAGCTCTTCACGGATTAACTAGAGCACTTATAAACAACATGGTTGTTGGAGTTGAAAAAGGATTCCAAAAGACATTAATATTAAACGGTGTTGGTTATAGAGCTCAAAAGCAAGGAAACAAACTTGTAATGAATCTTGGATATTCACATCCAGTTGAAATAGAAGCAATGGAAGGTGTTGAATTCGAAATACCTGAAGCTACTAAAGTAGTTGTTAAAGGAATCAACAAGCAAAAAGTTGGCGAAGCAGCTGCTAAGATCAGATCATGGAGAAAACCAGAACCATACAAGGGTAAAGGTATAAGATACGAAGACGAAGTGATCAGACGTAAAGAAGGTAAAACTGGTAAGTAATAAAAGAAAGGAGTGAGCTTTATGTTTAAGAAGGCAGACAGAAAAGCAAGCAGAAAGAGACGTCACCTTAGAGTACGTAAGAAAGTTTTCGGTACTCCTGAAAGACCAAGACTTTCAATATACAGAAGTGAAAAGAATATCTATGCACAAATCATTGATGATATAAATGCTGTAACTTTAGTTGCTGCTTCAAGCTTAGAAAAAGATTTCTCAGCTAAAGGTGGAAACAAAGAAGGCGCTAAATTAGTAGGCGGATTAGTTGCTAAGAAGGCTATTGATAAGGGAATAACAGAAGTTGTTTTCGATAGAGGTGGATTCATATACCACGGAAGAATTAAATCATTAGCTGAAGGTGCTAGAGAAGCAGGCTTAAAATTCTAAGAAACGAGGAGGGAAATAAATGAGAATCGATCCTAGTACACTAGACCTTAAAGAAAAGGTTGTTAACATAAACAGAGTTACTAAGGTTGTTAAAGGTGGTAGAAACTTCAGATTCGCAGCTCTAGTTGTTGTCGGAGACGAAAACGGACACGTTGGAGTAGGAATGGGAAAATCTATCGAAATACCTGAAGCAATAAAAAAAGGAATTGAAGATGCTAAGAAGAATTTAGTAGAAATTTCAACAGTTAGCACTACAATACCACACGAAATCCATGGTAAGTTCGGAACAAGTGATGTTCTAATAATGCCAGCTAAAGAAGGTACAGGAGTTATCGCTGGAGGTCCAGCTAGAATAGTACTTGAATTAGCAGGAATCAAGGACGTTAGAGCTAAATCATTAGGTTCAAACAATCCAAACAACATGGTAAAAGCTACAATCAACGGATTAGCTAACTTAAGAACAGCTGAACAAATAGCTAAATTAAGAGGAAAATCTGTTGAGGAAATATTAGGTTAGGAGGGAAATTGCATGGCTAAGTTAAGAATTACACTAGTAAAGAGCTTAATTGGTAGAAAGAAAGACCATATCGCTACTGCAAATGCCCTTGGACTTAAGAAGATCGGTAAGACAGTAGAACATGAGGGAACTCCTCAAATAAACGGTATGGTAAACAAGATTGATTACTTACTAAAAGTAGAAGAAATATAAGAGGAGGTGCACTGAGTTATGAAACTTCATGAATTAAAGCCAGCAGCTGGAAGCAGAAAAGCTCCTAAGAGAGTTGGTAGAGGAACTGGTTCAGGTTTAGGAAGAAACGCTGGTAAAGGTGAAAAAGGACAAAACGCTAGATCAGGTGGTGGAGTTAGACCAGGATTCGAAGGTGGTCAAATGCCATTATACAGAAGACTTCCTAAGAGAGGATTCACTAATATCTTCGCTAAAAAGATCGTTAGCATAAATGTAGATAGATTAAACATTTTTGAAAATGGAACAGAAGTTACTCCAGAATTACTTTTAGAAAGAAGAGTTATTTCAAAAGTTATGGACGGAGTTAAGATTCTTGGAAACGGAAACTTAGAAAAGAACTTAACTGTAACAGGATGTAAGTTCTCAAAATCTGCAATAGAGAAGATCGAAGCAGCTGGAGGAAAAGTTGAGGTGAAATAAGAATGCTATCAACCCTACGTAATGCCTGGAAGGTTCCAGAATTGAGAAAGAGATTTTACTGGACAATATTTTTAGTTGCAATCTTTAGGATGGGAAGTCATATTCCTGTTCCTGGGATTAGCACTGATTTTCTTAGACAGTATACTCAATCTGGAAATTTAATGGGTTTCTATGATTTAATATCAGGTGGAGCCTTAAGTAGATTTAGTATTTTTGCTCTTGGTGTAATGCCGTACATCAATGCATCAATTATCACACAGCTATTAACAATAGCAATACCATCTTTAGAGCAACTTTCAAAAGAAGGTGAAGAAGGTAGGAAAAAGATACAAAATGCCACTAGGTATGTATCAATTGTAATTGCTGTAATTCTTGCATTTGGTATGTATGCGACAATAGCTCAAACGGGAGCAACTGGAAGTATGAAGACTGCACAAATGATGGTTGTCATACTGGCATTAGTTGTTGGATCTACATTCTGTATGTGGTTAGGAGACCAGATCACTGTTAAAGGTTTCGGAAACGGTGTATCAATCTTAATCTTTGTAAATATAGTTTCAAGATTACCAATGACAATTGCTTCAGTTATGTCATTAGATATAAATGTTGTTGAGATTGCTTTATTCCTAGTATTTGCATTAGCACTACTTGCAGGAGTAATTTATTTCTCACTTGCTGAAAGAAGAATTCCTGTTCAATATGCAGGAAAAGCAGTTGGTAATAAGATGATGAAAGGTCAATCCACTCACATCCCATTAAGCATAGTAGGATCTGCTGTTATAGCGATAATATTCTCTATGTCAGTAATGCAATTCTTACCAACAATAGCTGGTTTCTTCCCAGACAAGGAGTGGGCAGTTTGGGTTACTAGTAGCCCAGCAAGTATTTTTAATAGTAAGACTTGGATGTATCCAGTTGTCTATGCGCTATTAACAATATTCTTCAATTGGTTCTATACACAAGTAACATTCAAGCCAGATGAAATGTCAGAAAATCTGCATAAATCTGCTGGATTTATACCAGGTATAAGACCAGGAGAGCCAACTACACAATACTTTGAAAGTATTCTTAATAGAATCTCTTTCATAGGAGGAATATTTGCAGCACTATTAGCTGTTACACCAATAATAGTAACAAACTATACTTCATTCAAGGAAATACAATTTGGGGGAACAGCACTTCTTATTGTAGTGAGTGTTGCTCTAGATTTCACAAGAAAGCTAGAATCACAAATGATAATGAGACACTACAAAGGATTTCTTAAATAAGATTAGATAATGGAGATGATGCCCGTGAAGATTATTTTACTAGGTCCTCCTGGAGCAGGAAAAGGAACACAGGCAAAATCAATTAGTAATAGATATTCAATTCCACACATTTCTACAGGAGATATTTTCAGAAAGAACATTTCAGAAAATACTCCATTAGGAATTGAAGCAAAAAGATATATGGATAACGGACAATTAGTTCCAGACCAAGTTACCATAGATATGGTTAAAGATAGACTTACGCAAGATGATTGTAAGAACGGATATCTTTTAGATGGATTCCCAAGAACAGTTGCTCAAGCGGAAGCATTACAAGAATTTTTAGAAAGTAGAAATGAAAGCTTAGATACAGCTTTATGTATAGAAGTTCCAAGTTCATTTATACTTGAAAGAATGACTGGTAGAAGAGTTTGTCCTTCATGCGGAGCAAGTTATCATGTTAAATTCAACCCACCAGCGGTTGATGGTAAATGTGATCTTTGTGGAAGCGATGTTGTTCAAAGAAAAGACGACACTGAAGAAACAGTTAAAGAAAGACTTGACGTTTATGAAAAACAAACACAACCACTAATTGATTTTTATAGAAATAAAAACTTACTTTCAACAGTTGATGGTACTAAAGCTATTAACGAAGTATTTGAAAGTATCTGCGATATCTTAGGAAGCAATAAATAATGATTTTTATTAAAAATGATTTAGAGCTTGATTTAATGAAAAAAGCAGGAAAAATAGTAGCTGAAACATTACTACTATTAGAACATGAAATAAAACCAGGTATTAGTACAAAAGAATTAGATGCAATTGCAGAGCAGTTTATAACTGAGCAAGGAGCTAAACCTTCCTTTAAAGGATTATATGGTTTTCCAGCTACACTTTGTATATCTGTTAATAATGAAGTTGTACATGGAATACCAGGTGGATACATCTTAAAAGATGGTGATATTGTCAGTATTGACTGTGGAGCATGTTTAGATGGATTTCATGGGGATGCAGCTAGAACTTTTCCAGTAGGAAATGTAAGTGAAGATGCATCAAAACTTATAAAAGTTACTGAACAATCTTTCTTTGAGGGAATAAAATTCGCTCAAATTGGGAATAGATTAACAGATATATCACATGCCATACAAGATCATATAGAAGCAAATGGATTTTCCGTTGTTAAAGATTTTGTAGGACACGGGATAGGCAGAGATCTACATGAGGATCCTGAAGTACCTAACTTCGGTAGACCAGGTAGAGGTCCAGTGCTTACTAAAGGCATGGTTCTAGCTATAGAACCAATGGTTAACGTAGGAACTTTTAAAGTAAGAACATTGAGAAATGATTGGACAGTTGTAACAAGTGATGGAAGCCTATCAGCACATTACGAAAATACAGTTGCAATTTTACCAGATGGTCCCGAGGTATTAACACTGATTAAATAGAAAGTGTTGCTTAGTTTTAAATTTGCGTAGTATAGTAATACTTGGCTTATTTATTACTAAGGTAATCATCGAGGTGAAAAATTTGCAAAACAATGACTTGATTGGGAAAGTTGTTCTTTCTTTAGCTGGTAGAGATAAAGGAAATTTATATGTGATTACACAAATAGTCGATGATCAGTATGTATTGCTTACAAACGGTGATACTAAAAAGGTTAAGACACCTAAGAAAAAGAAAATTAAACATTTAACTTTCTTAGAAGATATAGATGCCGATATCAAATCAGCCATAATCAGCGACAGAAATGATACAGACTTAAAAATTAAGAGATTTTTAAAATTAAGATACATTGTTAAGGAGGGTTGATTACCTTATGTCAAAAGATGATGTTATAGAAATGCAAGGTGTAGTTTTAGAATCTTTACCAAATGCAAACTTCCAAGTTGAACTTGAAAGTGGGCATACAATTCTAGCACATATATCAGGAAAATTAAGAATGAACTTCATCAGAATTCTACCAGGAGATAAAGTTACAGTTGAACTTTCTCCATATGATTTAACAAGAGGTAGAATTACTTGGAGAGCAAAATAGGATAGAGAGATCTATCAAATATTACAAGGAGGGTTAGCGATGAAAGTAAGACCATCAGTTAAGCCTATTTGCGAAAAGTGCAAAGTAATAAGAAGAAAAGGAAGAGTAATGGTAATCTGTGAAAATCCAAAGCACAAGCAAAAACAAGGCTAATATAAATAAATATTAGACAAAAAATACAAATTAGGTATTTAAATTTTATTGACTTTTTTGTCAAAGTCGCCTATCATTATATAGGCATTTAATTAATTTAATAATTAGATTTTAGGAGCGGCTGATG
>OKVV01000501.1_pt1 | contig 22089 bp, 20 predicted proteins | sample 1606871 | NCBI WGS metagenome assembly OKVV01 (sample SAMN03281011, study PRJEB24777) | human gut metagenome | isolation source: fecal sample PR176 from 1 month old male Indian infant, caesarean delivered... | place: Singapore | collected 2006-01-13
CCCCTGCGCCCCGCGCAATCGCGAAGGAAACACGCGCCAAATTTTACGTTGTCGGCTGCCCCTATCCGGTACAATTAGCTCATCCCAGCAGAAAGGAAGCGCCATGATCGTACTTACCCTTCTCATCCTGTTTATCGCTGCGGCCGTCGGGTCCGCGGCCCTTGGCTCGCCGATGCTGTTCGTCGTGCGGCAGCAGGAGGCGTCCATCATCGAGCGCCTCGGCAAGTTCAACCGTATCGTGCAGCCGGGCCTTCACTTCCTGATCCCGATCATCGAGCGCCGCGCCGCCGAGGTCAACCTGCGCACGCAAGAGGCGCGCTACTCGCTCAACGGCAAGACTAAGGACAACGTGACCATCGGCACGGCGGTCTCGGTCCAGTTCCGTGTCGACCAGATGCCCGCCCAGACCGTCGAGCAGTCGGGCGTTTACCGCAGCTACTACATCCTGAGCAACCCCATCGACCAGATGGAAAGCTACATCGCCGACGCGCTGCGCTCGGCCATCCCCGGATACACGCTCGACGAGGTGTTCGACAACAAGGACCTCATCGCGCAAAACGTGAAGGATTCCGTGACAGAGCTCATGGCGGGCTACGGCTACGACATCATCACCACGCTCATCACCGACATCGAGCTGCCGAAGGACGTCGAGCGTTCCATGAACGCGATCAACTCCGCGCAGCGCGACCAGGAGGCGGCGAAGGCGCTTGCCGAGGCCGAGCGCACCAAGACCGTCGTGGCAGCACGCGCCCAGGCCGAGGCCATGGAACAAACGGGCATCGGCATCGCGAACCAGCGCAAGGCCATCGCCGACGGCATCGCCGCATCGCTTGACGTGATCAAGTCCTCGGGCGTGTCCGCAAAGGAAGCGAACGACCTGTTCACGTATACCCAGTGGGTGGAGATGATGGGGTCGTTCGCCGAATCCGGCAAGGCCTCGACCATCCTGCTCCCGTCAGGCTTCGAGGGTTCCTCCTCGATCCTGCCGGACATCCTCGCAGCGCAGGCCGCACAGCAGAAACCCAAGGACGAAAGCAACCCGTTCGAGGCTTAGCCCAGGCCCGGCTTTGATCTGCCCAAGGGTCGCCGGGATGCATATGCGCCACAAGAGAATCGTTAACAAACGAGAAGGGGTCGGCCCCGGAGTTCTTCCGGGGCCGACCCCTAGTAGGTTACGCCTTTATCGCAGCCGCTCTGGTTCTGCGCCAGCACCTTAGCTCGGAGCCAGCGCAGGTTGCCTTACGCCATGACCTTGCGGAACAGATCGACTACCTGGGCGTGGTCGGCTTCGCGGGGATTGCCCGGGAAGCAGGCGTCGGCCATGGCGTCGGTTGCCAGCTGCTCGAGGTCTTCCGCCACCAGACCGTTGCAGGTATGCGGGATCTCCACATCGGCGGACAGCTGACGCACGGCGGCGATGGCCGCGTCGGCGGCAGCTTCCGCGCTCATACCCGCAACGTCGACGCCCATGGCGCGCGCCACGTCGACCAGGCGCTCGGCGCACACCGGCTTGTTGAACTCCATGGCAACCGGCAGCAGCATGGCGCACGCCACGCCATGCGGCGTGTCGTAATGCGCCGACAGCGTGTGCGCCATGGCGTGGTCGATGCCCAGGCCGACGTTGGAGAAGCCCATGCCTGCAACATACTGGCCAAGCGCCATGCCCTCGCGGCCGGCGCCCGGCTCGCCCGACTTCGCCTCGGCGTACGCCGCGCGCAGATTCTTCGAGATCAGCTCGATAGCCTTCAGGTGGAACATGTCGGACAGCTCCCAAGCGCCCTTCGTGGTGTAGCCCTCGATGGCGTGCGTGAGCGCGTCCATACCCGTGGCCGCGGTCAGGCCCGCCGGCATGCTGGCCATCATGTCGGGATCGACCACCGCAACGTCGGGAATATCGTTGACGTCGACGCACACGAACTTGCGCACCTTTTCAGGGTCGGTGATGACATAGTTGATGGTGACCTCGGCCGCCGTGCCCGCCGTGGTGGGAACGGCGATGGTGAACGTGGCGTGGTTCTTCGTGGGCGCTACACCCTCGAGCGAAACCACGTCGGCGAACTCGGGGTTCTCCGCGATGATGCCGATGCCCTTGGCGGTATCCATGGCCGAGCCGCCGCCGACCGCCACGATCATGTCGGCGCCGGAAGCCTTGAACGCCGCCACGCCGTCCTGCACGTTCTTGATGGTGGGGTTGGGCTTGATCTGATCGTAGAGCTCCCACGGGATGCCGGCCTCGTCAAGCTTATCCGTCACCTTGCCCGTGACGCCGAATCTCACCAGGTCAGGGTCGGAGCACACGAACGCCTTCGCGAAGCCGCGGCGCGTGATCTCGCCGGGAATCTCCCCGATCGCACCGGCGCCGTGATACGAGATGTTGTTGAGCACGAAACGATTGACCGCCATGGCGGCACCCCCTTTACATGAGCGGGCTTAGCGGTTCCCCCTGACGAAGCCCGCACCGTTACAGCTGCTGTCAGTGTACCGCTACAGCACGCCGTTTACCGGGAAAAACGCAACGCTTACGGTAACGATTAGGTGGCAAAGACGAACGAGGGCTATCTCTTCCCAAGTTGCTTTGCCCGCAAGAAGCTTTCACCAGCTAAAATCACTTATGAGGCTGCGGCACGCCCCGACCTTCGAATCAGGACACGGCCGCAGCCTTGTTTTGCCCTCTACGTCCCCCTGCTCACTCTGAACTCGCGAAAGTCGCGTAGGCACCTGATGTTCTTCGCGAGAACGCAAGGCGCTCCTACCTGGCAACGATCCCACTACTTCTGGGCGGTTTTGCAGGCTGCGAAATCATAAGCGCACTATTGGGATTTTCCTGACCAGGGGTTTTCTTGCGTCCTATTTGGCGAACGCGAAAATAGCACGCGAAAACCGCCCAGAAGTTCAGTTTAAATGCGAAAACAGGGGCCAAAACCTACGAAACCGCCCAGAAGTCGACCGGGAGCAGCACCAGCCCTGGTACAGCCCCCAGACCGGGCTGCGGAAATGCTCACACGATCCGCGCGTGAGTACACCTCCGCCCCCTGTTCACCAGGCAGCAAAAAGCCCTTGTCGGGAGTCCCGACAAGGGCTTGCAAGCAGGGTGGACTCACAGCACGCTCGCGGGCGCGCTCCTTCCCTACTCGACCGCCGTGGGCTCGAGGGCCTCGGCTTCCTTGTAGCTGATCCAGCCATCGGGGATGGTGGCGTCGCTGTGGCATTTGCTGCAGTACACGGTGGATGCGCGGTGTGCCTTGTGGCACTCGCTGCAGGCGACCTCGCCGTGCTCCTGCACGTGCGGGTTGCGCTTCATGTAGCTGGTCTTGTCCACCAGGTCGTCGCGCGTCATGGTGGAGCCGTCGTCATTGACGTGGCAGCCTGAGTTCAGGCAGAACGCCTCGCTGGCGATGCCGCGCGCCGCGGTCAGGTCGGACAGCAATTTCTCCTCGGGAACGAAGCGCTCGTCGACGGTCTGCACGACGCTGTAGCTGCCGGTCAGCCAGCCCAGGCCCTCGGTGACCTGCTCGGACATCTGCGGCACGTGGCAGCCCACGCACGTGATGCCCTCCCGGGCATGCACCGGCGCCAGCATGCTGGACGCGTCGGCGACCTGGTTGCCCCACTTGTCCGTGGCGGCCTCGCCCGGCGTGGACTCGTAGGTGGTCAGATAGCCGTCCATGGGCGTGTGGCAGATCGCGTTGCAGAAGCTGGGCTGGTCGTGCCAGACCATGAAGCCCGCTCCCGCCGCCACCAGCACTACGGCCACGGTGGCCACAACCGCCGTCACCTTACGGGGGCGACAGGATTGCCCCCGCAGCACCAGCCGCACCAGCCGCTCCCGCGGCACCCGCGGCGCGCGAATCATCGGCAACGCCCGGGGCACCGGCACCAGCCGCACCCGCCGCACCAACCGCGCCGTCATCAACCTTCTCATCTGCGGAAACGGTTTCCGCAACCTTATTCTCGTCGGTCATGGCAGCCTCCTATTTACCCGCCGCGGCGTTCTCGCCGGCGATCTTGCCGAACACCATGCACATGCCGGCGGACAGGCCCTTGAGCGAGATGGGGTACTGCACGTTGAAGCGGCCGCCCTGCGGGGCGCCGGCCACGTACAAGCCGGAGATCACCTCGCGCTCGGTGTTGTACACGTGGCAGTCGCTGTCGGACTCCAAACCGCCCAGGTTCGCCAACGTGAGCGCCACGCCGCACTCGGCAGCGTAGAACGGGCCGTTCTCCAGGGCGAACATGCGCTGGCTGCTCTTGCCGAAGTCCTCGTCGGAGCCCGCCTTCGCCAGCTGGTTGTAGTGCTCGATGGACTCTTTCGCCACCTGGGCGTTCATGCCGTCGATCTTCGCCAACAGCTCGTCGAGGGTGTCGGCCTTCAGGCAACGGCCCTCGGCGACGGCGGCCTCGATGTCGGCCGGGCAGCGCACGTTGATCTTCAGGCCCGCCGGCGTCCAGTCGGGCATCGCCTCGTCCTTGTAGATGCAGGCGATGCCGTGAGCGGCCGGGAAGTACTTGAGCTGCTCGGGCCAGGAGCTGTCGAAGAACTGGTAGGCCGTGCGCTGCGGCTGCAGCTCCACCTGGTTCTCGAGCTGCTGACCAGGCACATCCTCGTTCATGAAGCGCTTGCCGCGCAGGTTGAGCCACAGAAAACCGTTGTTGCCGATGACGCCGCGGCCGTCGGAGCCGGCGCCGCCGCCCATGTGGTGGATCATCGGCGCATGCCACTGCTCCACCGCCGCGCCTGCCCACACGCCCATCTTGTGGCCATCGCCGACGTTGGTGTAGTTGCCCTGCGCATCCAGGTCCAGCGACAGGATCTGGTTGCCGTTCTCGACGCACGCGGGGGCGAAGTACTTCATCATATCCTCGTTGGCCAAGTAGTCGCCCGTGGCCAGGATGACGCTTTTCGCGTTGATCTTCAGGTACTTGCCCGCGCTGGTGTCCTGCGCGTAGATGCCTGCGATGCTACCGTCATCGGCTGTGATGAGCTTCACGCCCTTCGTGTTGTAGCGAACCTCGGCGCCGGCCTCCTGAGCGCGCTTGAGGTTGTCGGCCATGGCCGTGGCCAGGCTGGAGAAGCCCACCGACGTGGGGTAGCACGGCATGTCCTCTTTCGTGTAGTCGTACGTTTCCAGCATGGGATAGAAGTACGGGTACATATAGTGGGCGCGGTTGGCCTCGGGGACCTCCTCATAGCTTTCGGACGCGATGTACATGTCCGGGCACCCCTTGACGAACCAGTCGAGCGCCTTGCCCGACTCGTCGCAATAACGGCTGATGATGCCGAAGTTTGAGTGGTGGCTACCCTCCTCCATGTGCATGTTGACCACCATGTGCTTATCCAGGAAGCCGTCGCCACGCTCCCACTTGGCCATGGTCTCGCCGCCCAGGATTGCCATGTCGCTGGCCACGCTGTTGAGCTGGGCGGATGCCTCAATGGCGATGACCTTCGCGCCGGCTTCGGCAGCCGCGCGCGTTGCGGGGACGCCCGCGCAGCCAAGGCCCACGACCACGACGTCGGCGTCAAGCGTCTCGGCCACGTCGCTGTCGGAGATGGTCGGCGCCTCACCGAGCCACGGCATGGCGCCCGTGCCGTCGAAGCCCATCGTCTGGCCGTTGCCCGAGCCGGCCGCGCCTGCGGCACCGCCCGCGACGCCGACCACCTTCGGAGCGCAGCCCGTCAGGCCCGCGCCGGCAAGCGCCGCGCTGATGGCGGCGGCGCCGGTCAGAAAGCTACGGCGGCTGATTCCCGATTTGTCCATGTTGTTCCTTCCTCTCGCTTGCGCCCGCCTGCTGTTTTTGCCGTGTCGCCGACGCGGTTAGGCGCGGCGCTGCGCAGCCCCCTTCGGAGCGGGCGGGCAACGTGCGCCCCGGCGAAAGCGCGAAGCCTTGCGGGCGCTTCGAGCAAACGCCCTATGCGTGCTCGACCCTACGAGGGAGGATTATAGGAAGCGTGAATTGAGGGAGGAATGGACTCAAGCGCTGTTTTGTAAAGGGGTCGCTTTACGTTTTATGCGTACCGTCAACTTGTTCGACGTGTGGTTTCGTGCTGAGGGCTTATCTACGCCCCCGCCAACCGCGACCCCGGTACTTCTGGGCGGTTTTGCAGGCTGCGAAAACATGAACGCATTATTGGGATTTTCCTGACCAGGGGTTTTATCGCGGCTTATTTGGCAAATGCGAAAATGACGCTCCGAAACCGCCCAGAAGTGAGATTTCAAGGCGAAAACAAGGGCCAAAACCTGCGAAACCGTCCAGAAGTCGACCGGCGGCGGCAATCATGCAAACGCACCTCCGTCCCCTGTTCGCGTCCCGAGCGACCAGCTACTCGAAATACCTCGCAACTCCTACGGGGATGCACTGGCGGATGAGGCCTACCAGCTCGGCGTCCTCGAAGTCCATGCCCTGGTCGAACCAGTGGCGCGTGCAACCTGCGCAGCCTTTCGAGAAGAAGTCCAGGCAAAACCCCGTTTCCCCCTCATCGAGTACGCCGTGCACGCGCACGCGGGCACCGAACGCGTCGCGCAGCGCACGATGCATCACGCGATACAGGCTGTTCACGTCCTGGGAGGTAAAGGCGTTGCGCAGAAACGTCTTGCGCTGATGGCACTGCTGGAGAAACTCGATATAGCACTCGTCGAAGGGCGCAAGCGTCCCCATTCGCTCGAAGGGAGCGGCGAACATGTCGCAGAAACAGTACTCCATCAGGTGATACTTGTCGGAGAAGTGGTGGTAGAACGTCTGCTTGCTCACGCCTGCCGCGGAGGCGATCTCGGCGACGCGCACCTGGTCGAGCGGCTTGCATTCCATCAGACCCGTGAGCGCATCCGCCAACAGCCGCTTCGAATCCGCCATGAAAGCCTCCTTCGCCGAGCGCGGCGCCGGACGCCGCATTTGATACTTTCATAGTAGTAAATGCCGGCGGATTCCAACGCAAATGCCGCAGAACCTTCGGCGAGCGGCGCGGCCGGGCGCAGGGCGCCGCGATACAATAGCGCGCATGAAACCTATCGCTCACATACATACCGATTTGCCGCAGAAGTTCGGCATCCCCCGCAACAGCTTCCTTGCCCCGCATCTGCAAGGGCGCATCGTGTTCGAACCGGAATACGCACTGAACAGCGCCGTTGCCGGAATCGACAGCTTCTCGCACCTGTGGCTGCTGTGGCGCTTCGAGAACGGCGAACCTGGCGGAGGCGCCGCCGACGTCGCCGGCGCGCGAACGGCCGCTGCGACGGGCGGGCGCGAGGCTGCACCCGCCGCCGCCCCTAAGCCCGCGCGCTGGTCTCCTACCGTGCGGCCGCCGCGGCTGGGCGGTGCCGAGCGCGTGGGCGTGCTCGCCACACGCAGCCCGTTCCGCCCGAACCCCATCGGGCTGACGTGCGTGAAACTCGACCGCATAGAGCTCACGGGCGCCGGCCCCATCATCCACGTGCTGGGCGCGGACCTGCGCGACGGCACGCCCATCTACGACATCAAGCCTTACATCCCCTTCGCCGACTGCCACCCCGACGCTTGCGGCGGGTGGATCGAGGATGCGCCCTGGCACGAGCTTGACGTGGACTTTCCCGAACGGCTGCAGGCCGAAGTGCCCGCCGGCAAGCTGCCCGGCCTGACGGAGGTGCTGCGCCAGGATCCGCGGCGCGCTGGCAGCAAGCACGAGCCGACCCGCGTCTACCACCTGGCCTATGCGGGCCTAGACGTCGCCTTCACCGTGGACGGCGACGTCCTGCACGTGGTGTGCGTGAGCTAGCAAGAGCGGGCGCAGCGCCCGCAACCCCGATCGCCGTCGGCACCCACAGCGCCGATGCCGACGCCCCTCAAGGAGGGCGCCCGGAACCCGCGTCGTCGGCCTCCGGGGCCTCGCCGACGCACGCTGCCGCCAGCGCCCCGCCGTAACAAGCGGCCTTTACGCGATGTCGCCGGCCGCATGGCGGGCGGCATAGCGGCCGAACGTGACCTGACGGCCCAGGCAGTTGCCCACCAGGTACACCGGGTAGTTGCCGGCATAGTAGCTGCCGGAGCAGGTGCCCACGGCGTACAGGCCCTTGATCGGCTTGCGGCTCTTATCGACGACCTGGCAATGCTTGTTGATACGCAGGCCGTCGATGGTGGTCAGCAGCGAACCGCCATACCACGCGCCATAGAACGGCGCCTGGCGAATAGCGGACAGGCGATAAGCCTCCTTGCCGAACTGCGTATCGACGCCCGCATCGTACATGGCGTTGTAGTTCTCGACGGTCTTCAGGAACTGCTCCTTAGCATCGCCTTCGAAGCCGAGCTTGCCCGCAAGCTCCTCCAGCGTGTCGGCCTTCATCATCAGGCCGCCGTCCAGCTGCTTCTTGTACGCCTCATCGACGGTCTTGTCCTTCAGCGCACTCTTCCACGTGTTGGCCGAGCAACCCTGGGTCTTGAAGATCTGCACGTCGGCAGGAGCGTTCACATCGAACACCTGGCACCACACGCCGCCGGGATGCGAAGCGGCGGCAAAGGGGATGGCATCGTAGTTCGCAGACTCGTTGGCGATGCGCTCGCCGTTGCGATCCACCTTCAGGAACGGCTGGGAGCCAAGGTTGAACTGGCCGTTGGTCGCCCAATTGCCAGACTCGTCCATGCCGGCGTCCTGACCAGGCTTGACGATGCCGCGGTCGAACACCATGGTCGCGCCCACGCCATCCATGTCAGCGCCCGCCCAAAGCGCCGCCTTGATGCCGGCGCCGGTGTTGTTCGTGTTGTAGTTCAGCGAGGTGATGCAGCGCACGGCCTCGGGGTCGCGGGCCTGCAGCATATCGGCGTTCGCAGCATAGCCGCCGCATGCCAGGATAACGCCCTTCTTCGCGTTGACCTGCTTGTACCCGTTCTCAACCTTGAAGATGGCGCCCGTCACGGCACCGTCGCCGTCCTGCACCAGCTTCACCAGGTCGTGGCTATACAGCACCTGGCCGCCATCGTCCTCGATGACCTTCGTCATGGCCTTGACATGCTCGGTCTGGCCGCGCTCGTTCACGAAGTCGGGGTTGGACACATGATGGCACTCGGGCGGGATGAAGTAGGAGGTGCCGCCGGCGTTATCGTTCTCGGTGTCGACGACGACCTTGGACTCCTGGCCGAAATGCTTCGTGTACGTGTCGGCGATCCACTCGACGGTGGCGCCGGAGTTCTCGATCCACGTGCGCAAGACGGACTGGTCGTTTTTGAAGGACGCGTAACGCGCGTGCTCGTTGATCCAGCGGCTCTCGTCGAAGTCGAGGTCCTGCTCCTTCTGCCAGCGCGAATGGATGGCGCCGATGTCGTAATGGGTTGCGGCGGGCTCGGCGCCCTTCTCCACGATCACAAAGCTCGCGCCCAGTTCGGCCAACGTGGCGCCGGCCATGATGCCGGACATGCCCGCGCCGACGACCAGCACGTCGGTCTCGACGGTTTCCTTGATATCGCCGGAAGCGATTTCGGGGGCGGTGCCCAGCCAATCGACGCCGGAAGCGCCGGCGGAGGCGTTGCCGTTCTTGATGGCGGCCACGTCGGCGGCGCGCTCAGCAGCGTTCTTCGGCGCGGCGCAACCGGTCAAGCCCAATGCGGCCAGGGCGCCCATGCCGGCGGCACCGGTCAGGAAGCTGCGGCGGCTGAGCCCACGAGTCTGTTCGTTCATGCTATTCCCTCCATTGTGTATGCGTATGGTTCTCGCTCGACGGGTTCGAATCGGATCGGGCTTTTAGCAATACGCTGAGCTGCAGTATACGAAGGAGGCGCAAAAGCGTCACCACCCCGCATGGGGCATCCTTCGAGAAGCTGAAGCTTGCAAAGAGGGGCGAAATGAGAAGAAGGGGTTTTGCGCCCTATTTGCCACCCCAATGGGGTGAAAAAACACGTTTGCCCAGATGAGAGATGGGTTGCTTCAGTTTCGCCGATGGTGGGAAGCGAGTATAATGCACGAAACCGTAAGCAGGAAGGAGCCCCATGCGCATCGCATCCACCAAAGATGATATCTCGTCCATCTTCACGCCGGGCATGCTTGCGTGCGCATTCGCTTACGCCGCGCTAAAGCTTGTGGGATCGATGACCAACGGGTACCTTTACCCCTTGGTCGCGACCACCGACGGGTGGATCAGGGAGATATCCACGCTTGTGACGGCGGCGACCTTCCTCGTGATAACGGCAGTTGCCTACCGAAAACCTCAGATCGTCCGCGCGCCCGCGCTTGTCGCGCTCGCCTGCGCGTTCACGCTTGCCGCCATAGCGTTCGTAGGCGCAGGGCTAAGTACCCATAGCGTCGCACTACTTTCCCTGGGCATCTTCTGTCGATCCATCAGCAGGGCGCTGACCCTGTGCTTGTTCGCGTTATGCCTGGTTCAGCTTGAGTCCGGGAAGCAAGTCAGCTTCGCCATAGCGTTAGGCTTGTTCATTTTCAGCGTGCTGGACCTTTTCAGGGGCGTTATCGGCACGCCGCTGAACGCTATCCTGCTGCTCGGCGCCGCGCAGATCATCGTGGCGATATGGGCCATGAAGCCCGCAAGCCGCGTGCTCGACATCACCAGCGCCGGCGATTCGATCGACGACTTGAAGCTGGCAGACCCCACAGCGTTCCTTCCCGTGTTCCACGGCGTTTTCGTATGCATCCTGCTATTCTCCGCAGCTTCGGGGTTCGCCTTGACGTTCAACGAGGTCGCCAGCGCTCCGCCGACGCTGCTGGCGAACACGCCGCTTTTGGCTCTTTTGCTTCTTTTCCTGCTGCTAAGCTGGGGAAATAAGCGCGAAGACGTGCTGTTCACTCTTTCGGCGCTTATCGTCATGGCAGGTTTTTTAACAACACCGCTATCGTTTAACGAGACCTTTGCGAACACATCCAACACGCTGCTGCGTTTCGGTGAGCAGTGCTTCGATGTGCTTGCTTGGACGGTTGTCGCGGCAATCGGGCGACGCAACGTATACGGCTGCCTGGTGTCCGCGGGAGTCATGCAGGTGATGAGCAGCATCGGCACGCTTATCGGCGCCATGTCCGGCCACATCACCAACGATTTCGTGACCACCGATTTCTTCATGGCCACCGGCTTCGCCTTGACCATGGTGTTCGCGTTCTTCGCGTTTCTATGGTGCGGCTTCCGCACGTTCAGCTTCACTGATGCCATCGAGTCGGTCACAACCGTCAGCCACCCCAGCTCGGACGAGCAGGGCGAACCTGATGCGGATGCGGGCAAGACTGCCATGGCGATGCCGAGCGCTTCCGGGGAAGAGCCTGCCGTGCGCGGGCAAAACGCAAGCCCAACGCTTTCCGCGGACGGCACCGCCACAGCAGGCAACGCCTTTGCAGCTAATGCCGCCGCCACAAACGACGCTCCCATAAGCGATAGCGCTTCCGTCATGGATGCCGTACGTGCGGCAGGCACCGCTCCTTCCGAGAACGGGCCCACCCCCGAAGCCGGCAACGCAGCACCTGCGGCGCCCAATCAACTTGACGAGAACTGCGCGCGCTTAAGCGACGAGTTCGGCCTCACCGCACGCGAACGCGAGGTGTTCGTTCTGCTCGCCCACGGGCGCAACGGCCGCTACATCATGGACCACCTGGTCATCAGCCGCAACACGGCAAAGAGCCATATCAAGCACATCTACTCCAAGCTGGGCGTCCATTCGCATCAGGAGCTCATCGACCTGGCAACACAAGGACAAAGCCTGTAAGCGCCGCAAGCCTTCTCACCACTATTCCCAACAGGCATTATGCAAAGTACTCGCGACTTTCCCCCATCGGGGGTGATGCCCTTGGGCTCCCGATTGCCTATAGTTTCGATCATTCGAATCGGATAGGGGCTTCACGCAACACTCGCGCGAAACGGATTCACTATCAAGGAGGAGGTCAGCGAATGAGCGAAGAGCGCATAGATCCCGCGCCCAAACAGAAGCTGCCCAAGAATAAGAAGCTCACCATCGTCGGCGTCGTGGTCGTGGTCATCGTGGTGGCGGGCATGGGTTTTTGGACCTGGCATAACAGCCCCAGCTTCTGCAGCGCGTTTTGCCACACGCCCATGGACAACTACGTGGAAACGTACGGTCAGCAGGCTGGCGCCCCGGGCACCGACAAATGGGGCAACGAGGTCTCCAACAGCAGCGCCATGCTGGTCGTGTCTCACAAGGAAGCAGGCCAGAACTGCCTTTCATGCCACGAACCCATCATCAGCCAGCAGATCGGCGAAGTGCAGGCGACCCTTACGGGCGACTACTATTACCCGCTTGAAGAGGCGAACCTGGAAGTGCTCATGCAGAACTCCGGCAACGATGCCGGCACGGGCGAGCAGTTCTGCCTGAAGAGCGGTTGCCACGTGAACAGCGAGGGCCAGGCGCTGACGAAGGCCGACCTGACCGAGATGACCAGCGACATGGAGCGCAACCCGCATTCCTGGCATCATGACAAGTACACGTGCAGCGACTGCCATAAGTCGCATCGCGCATCGGTGCTCATCTGCACCGATTGCCACGCGGACGCCGAGTCCGAGGTGCCCGACGGCTGGGTCGATGCCAAAACCGGCAAGCAGATCGAAGAGGACTCCGTCAACTACATGGGCTAACAGCCTCGATCGACCTCAACAGCATTCGTGAAAGAGCCTCCACGCGGAGGCTCTTTCACGTTGCGGGAAGGATCCAACGGGCGAAGATACGGAAGCCCTCGGCCCATTGCCACCGCTCCCGACAACGCGAAAGCGAGCCGCGTCCCAACGCGACCCGCTTCCTGTTCGCAGAACTTCGGCTGGCGCGTGGCCCTCGAAGCGATCACCTGCCGCCGCCTGCTCGTTTAACGCTTGCTTACTGCTCGACCAGCTGGCCGTCGTTCACCTTGTAGGTGGTGCCGTCGATGACGACGTTCCAGCCGTTCGGCACGCTGGAGTACGTGGCGTCCAGGTGGCACTGCGTGCAGTAGAACTCGCTGGTCTCGTGGGCCTTATGGCAGTTTCCGCAGGCCACAACGCCGTGCTGGCTCCAATCATGCGGGTTGAACTCGCGATCGGCCGTGGCGGCGGTCAGGTCGTCGACGGTGTTGATGCCGTCATGGCAGCCGCTCTTCAGGCAGAACTCGGCCGTCGGCAGCTCGCCGGAGCGGCTTTCGAGCATCTGCGTATCGGAATCGAAGTTGTAGCTGCCGGAGATCCAGCTCATACCTTCGGTCACCTGCTCGTCGATCTTGGCCTCATGGCAGCTCAGGCAGTTCATATCCGCATCGGCGCCGTGATAAGCGGCAAGCATAGCGGTGCTGCCTCCGTCAACCGGGCCGGCCTCGAAGTCGGCAACGTACTTGCTCATGGGCGTATGGCACACGGTCCCGCAGAAGCTGGGGCTGTTATGCCACGCGAACATGCCGCATCCGGCCACGATGACCACCGCGACCACCACGGCAGCGACGATGCGTCCGCGCGTCATGGCCTTCTTCGGCGCAGGCTTGGCGGTTTGCTCTGCCGCCTTCTCAGTGTTCTCGCTCATCTTCTCCACCTTCCTACTTTTGAGCCAATGCACGGCCGGTCACGTAGCCGGCGGTCACGCAACGGCCCAACGACAGCCCGTAAATATCCAGCGGGTAATCAACGCCGCCATAAAAGTTGCCGGCGCAGTTGCCGATGACGTACAGGCCCTCGATCGGCTCGCCCTCCGCCGTGAGCGCCTGGTTTTCGCCATTAACCTCAAGACCTGCGCAAATGGTGGAGCAGCGCATGCGGCGATGGATGCCGTAGAATGGCGCCTGCTTGACGGGGATCAGGTACTTCGGATCCTTGCCGAACTCCGTATCGGTGCCCGCTTCGCACAATGCGTTGTAGTCCTCGACCGTCTTCACGAACGTCGCCGGATCCTGGCCGATCTTCACCGCCAGCTCCTCGAGCGTGTCGGCCTTGAACGTGCGTACCTGGTCGGCGAACACGCCCTTGCGCTCGACGTCCTCCTCGGGCATGTACACGCGCAGGCCCTCGGGGTCCACCAGCTTGCCCTTCCAACCGGCGGCATCGGTCATGTAGTTCGCGTCGAAGATCTGGGAGTACCAGCCGGGATGCTTGCCATCACGCAGGTAGTTGTTCAGCAGGCTCATCTCCACGGTCTCGTCGACGAAGCGCTTGCCGGTATTGTCCGCCACGGCCAAAAACGGCATGTCGCACATGGAAGCCGGGCCGGCATCGAAGTCGTGAAGCATCTTGGTGTGGCCGACGTGCTCCATGGCGGCGCCTACCCACATGCCCATCTTATGGCCGTCGCCGGTCTGGTTGTTCTGCTTGCGCTCGAAGTTGTGCAAGTCGGGGATATAGTAGTCCACCATCTCGTCGTCGTTGGAGTAGTCGCCCGTCGCGATGATCACGCCATTCTTGGCGTTAACCTGCACATATTCGCCATCCTCACGTTGGGCGATCGCGCCGGTAACGGCACCGGACTTGTCGGTGACCAGCTGTCGCGCTGGCGTGGAGTAACGGATATCCACGCCCTTTGCGGCCGCCACCTTCGCCAGCGACTGCATGGCATTGCCGGTGGTGAAGGGCTTCGGGCCGAAGAAGGCCGTGACGTAGTCAAGCTTGAAGCCGTTGATGTTGAGCGTGGCGACCTGCTGGCGATTGCCGTCATCGGACACGGGGCCGTCGACGGATTTGATGCGATCGATGCACCAGTGCAGCGCCTCGCCGGAATTGTACGCCCAGTTGCTGACCAGCTCGCGATGGGAACGATGTTGATTGGCCTTCACCACCAGCGAGATCAGGTGCTCGATGCCCGCCGGATCGCATTTGTCCAGGTTGAGGCCTGCCGCGGAATTGCCGTGCGACATGGCAGTACGCTCCTTCTGCAGCAGCACCACCTTCGCGCCGTTTTCCACCGCGGAAAGCGCCGCCGGGGTACCCGCCGCGCCGGCGCCGATGACCAGCACGTCGCAATCGACGGTTTCGGCGACTTTTGCGATAGGCTCAGGCGCCTGCATGAACGACGGCAGCCCGTTGGCGGTGGTGGAGCCGTTGCCCGCAACGCCGACGGCTCCGTCGGCATAAGGCGTGTACTCCTGATAGCCGCACGCGGAAAGCGCGCCGGCGCTCAACGCGCCCAGCGCGGAAATGCCGCCGAGCTTCAGGAAATTACGGCGCGAGGTGGCCCTTCCCTTTGCTTCCATAGTATCTCCTCTCCAAAGGATGGTTCCCTGTTCCGCAAAACGCCTTCTAAAGCGCGCTTTTTCGGAACCTCGGACAGTTTATGAACGAGGCGGCATACCTCGCTAGGCTGCACTTGCTTTTGTACTTGCCCGCGTGAATCGGGTATGCTGTGCGAAACATTGCGAAGCGAGCGGGCGCAAAAGTACCCGTAACGGAGGGGTTCCATGTCGCAGCTTTCCCTGTATCTAGATGATGAGACCATGGCCGTCTTGCGCGACATGGCGCAAGCGGGCGGGAAATCGCTTTCGAAGTGCGCTGTCGAGCTGATCCGCAACGCCGCGGTCAGCGAATGGCCGCCGGGTTTCGAGAGCCTGTTCGGCAGCATCGACGACCCCACGTTCCAGGCGCCCGTGCGCATCGTAAGCAAAGTAGATATGGAAGCGGGGCACGTGCGATGATCTACCTGGACACCAGCACCTGCGTGGGTTTGCTGCGCGGCGATATATCCGTTTCACCTGCGACGATGCGTTCCATAGCGCCGACCGAGCTCGGCATCCCCGTAGTCGTGGAGTCCGAGCTTTTGATCGCCGCCACGCAAAGCCGCGATGCCGAGCGCAACACGCAGATCGTGCGCCAGTTCCTGTTGCCCTTCGATAAAGTGCCCTACGATTCCAGCTGCTGCAACCTGCATTGCCGTATCCGTCTGCATTTGGAATCGGTAGGCGCGCCCACGGGCACAAACATCATCGTCATCGCCGCCATGGCTATGCGCCACGACGCCACCCTGCTCACCTGCTCGCCCGACCTGTACCGCCGCATCCCCGGCCTGAAGATGGTCGAATGCGGAAACGACCTGGAAGAATCACTAAGGCTGTGCTAGGGATCGGGGATGCCTGCCAACGACGGACGAACCCCATACGCCCAGCTCCTCCATGCGCAGAGGAACGATTCTACCGATTCCCCGCCGCAAACGCGAAGAAGGCGATGCGGAACGATTCGCATCGCCTTCTTGCTGAGAACTTGTTACGCGCTTGCGCGTCAAAGGTCGCAGCGCCTTAACGCCAACGCGCCCGCTTGACCCGCGCGCAAGCTACTAGTCAACCCGGAATCGCTCCAGGTCGATCCCGAGATCTTCTGCCTTTTCGCAAAGCTCGTAACCGTCCATGTTCTCGATGTCCGCAACATCGAGCAACGCCGCAGGAAACCCAGAAGACGCCGCCGTGCCGCAATAGTCTTCCAGATAATCGCGCAGCTCATCCGTATCGATTTTCGCCATGTTCATCTCACCCGATTTCACAAGTGTCACATGCGGCAGGTTACGCCCACTCGAATTCGTTGCCGGCGCCTAGCTCGAAGTGGTACTTCACGATGCCGACGTCCGCGCCGCTGAATGCGCCGCCGTTTTCGCTAATGGAAACCTTGTTGCCTGCGCCGGCGATTCGGAAGCACTGCTTGTTGAGCGCCGTCGGGGCTAGAAGAGCCGCCTGCACGCCATCCGCAAACCACTGCGGCTCTAGACCCTCGTACGAACTGACCTCGGGCGCCGTCTTGCTCTTGTGCGCGACGCCTGGCGTGACGCCGAAGCCCACGGCAACGATGCCGATAACCTTCTTCCCCGGCACAGCCTGCTCGACGTTCTTGCGGCTGAACGTGCCGCCGATCCACCACGTGTTCAACCCGAGCGTCTGCGCAAAAAGCATCAAGTCTGCGCTTGCGTAGCCGAGGTCCTCGTCAAGCCCGGGCCTGTCGCTGCCGGCCAGCACAAAATAGTTGCGCACGTCTTTGGCGAAGAACAGCTTGAGCGCACCGGGCAGCGCCGACTCGTCGCCCACCTTCAGCGAAATCGCCAACCCAAGGCGCTCGTTATTTGCGCGAACGCGGTCGTTAAGCTGCGAGATCAGCTCAGGCGAAAGCGGCTCGGACGTGAACTTCCGCACGGTGTGACGCTGCTGCATAGCCTGTTTCATGTCCGTGACGCCGGCCGTAACAGCGCCCACGACGACGTTCATGGCGGTATCCGCAGCATCCATGGCGTTGCCCGCAGCGATGTCCGTACCCATAGCGAAATCCTTTCGCGCGCTTCCATCAAGCAATATCGAGAACGCGCTCATTGTACAACCGAGTTAACCCCGCGAAAAAAAAGGAGGAGCGGGAACGTTTTCGGCGTTTCGTGCCACAGATTGCGAGTTTTCCGAACTTGCCGGCGATAGGAAGGGCGTTTGCTGGTCGATTTCGCTTGCAGGATGTAACGAGCGATGCGTATGTCGCGCCAAGCGCAAGCCACCGCACGCCGTGCCGCGTTCGCCATTCGGAAAACTCGCAATCTGAGACATATTCGCGACAAAAGTTTCCCCGGCACCCGCGCCGCGGTCATAGGCGCTCAGGCGAGAACGCGCGCCTTGAAGACGACCCCCTCTTTGACAGTCAATTGTTGTCAAATATATTATGTTTTCGTTATACTTCTGCCATGACGAAATACGAAGACATATTCGACATCGCGGCCGACAACCACGGCCTAATCACATCCGCCCAGGCTCGCGAAGCGGGCATCACCAACAACGAGCTCGTGCAATACGCCAAGCGCGGGCGCGTGACGAAGGTCGGCCACGGCCTCTACCAGCTCGCGCAGTGGGTCCCCGAGCAAAACGACGCATATGCCTGGGCGGTCATGTCCGTCGGGCCGAGCGCCGTGCTCTACGGCGAATCCGTCATCGCCATGCTCGGCCTGGCCCCCACGAACCCCACCCGCACGTTTGTGGCACCCCCCCGCCGCTGCCGCCGCGCGCTGCCGGAGAACCTCAAGGTGGAATGGGTGGACGGAATCGAACCGGGCGCGATATACGACGGCATCCCGTGCCAAAGCGCATATGATGCCATCCTCGCATGCAAAGGCAAGATGCTGCCGGAACGCCTTCTGACAGCAGCTGAAACCGCCAGAAGGCAAGGTTTCGTAAGCAAGCAAGAATTTCGTTCATTGAAGAAGGAGCTGGAGGACGCGGATGCCAGCAAAACGGCCTAATAGTAGGAGAAATCTCGATGCTGCGCTCGAAAGGCTCGTCGGGAAGCCGAATCTCGTCGCCAAGCGAGCAATCGTAGCGAACGCGATCGTCGCCCAAATGCCGCCAGACGGCTCCGTCAAGGGAGGTAGCGCCATCAAGATGCGCCTGGGCGACGGGGCTACGCGCTTCACGACCGACCTCGACATCGCGCGGGCCTCGGCCATAGACGACTTTTCCGAGCAACTCGCCGGCTCTTTGGCAACCGGATGGGAAGGCTTCACGGGCGCGTTGGTCGAGGAGAGGCAGGCGCATCCCAAAGGCATTCCCCCGCAATATGTGATGCAGCCTTTCTCGGTGAAGCTATCATATAACGGCAAACCGTGGGTAACCATCGACCTAGAAGTAGGCCACAACGAGATCGGCGACGCAGACGAACCCGACTTCGTTTCGCCCGAAGACGCCAACGCCATCCTCAAAGGCCTGGGGTTTCCGCCGCTCGGCCCGATTCCCATCATGGCGCTGCGCCACCAAATCGCCCAGAAGTTACACGCCGTGAGCGCGCCCAGCAGCATGCGGGCTCACGACCTCATCGATTTGCAGCTGCTCGACAAGGCTTACGAAGGCGATTACTCCGACGTGCGTCAAACCTGCATGAGGCTGTTCGCCTACCGCAAGATGCATTCCTGGCCTCCCACTATTGCGGGAGGCCAGGAATGGGCAACCATCTATGCCGACCAGTTGCCAGACGGAAACCTGATTCCCGAAGTCGACGACGCTATCGCGTGGGCGAATTCGCTCATTAACAGGATCGATACCGCCCGATAGCCCAACATTTGCATCAGAAGACAAGAGCACGCGGGCACGCTGACGCCAGACACGGCAAAACACCCCGGTGCTGCCGGCAACACGCCGGGCAAAAACACGTGTGGCAGGGATGCTTCCCTGCCACACGTTGCACATCATATTTCGTTTGCAGCCGAAACCCGGTCTCAGCCATCCTCAACCCACGGCCGATCTTCTCAAGCCGTAACCGAACTCGAGTCGTTACCGCTTCAAGCGTAACCCGCGTTCAAACGAAGCCGACGCCCGGGCAAGCCGCTTCGCCATCAGCTTACGCAGCATCGATCGGCCGCTCAACCAACCGCCGCCCGGCTACAGCGCAAAACCGCTAGGCGCGAGCGGGGTCCCACTCGACGATGCCGTGGTTCAGGAACGGCTTGGAGTCGGGCGCATCGGCGTTGACCATGCGGAACTTCGCTTCGCCCTCGGCGGTCTTCCACACGATGGTGCGCAGGCGCACGCCCGGCAACACCGGGGAGGTGAAGCGGCACTTGAAGCGCGTCATCGCCTCGGGATGCCCCGGGAACAGCAGGGAGATGACGTGGCGCATGGCCACGCCGGCGCTGCTGACGCCGTGGGCGATGGGGCGCTCAAGGCCGGTCTGCTCGGTGTAGGACCAGTCGATGTGCTGCTGATGCCAGTCGACCATCAGGCGATACACGAGCGGCCAGTTGTAGCCGTAGGTTTCCTCGTACGTGAAATCGGGCTCGCGGTCGGGATACTCCACGGAGTCCCTCGGCGGCTGCTCGCCGCCCCAGCCGCCGTCGTAGATGCAGCAATCGTAGGTGTCGACCGTGCACAGATGGGTGCCGTCGGCGGAATACGACTTGCCGACCTGCTTGGACAGCGAGCCACGACCCTCGCCGCGGTCCCAGATGGCCTCCTGGGTCACGAACGTCTCGATGTGGTCGTTCATGTTGAACGGCGCGTGGAAATGCACGTCGATGCCGTAGTGCAGCGAGCCGGAGTAGTCGAAGCCGTAGTCGAGGGTGGTGGTCATCTCCTCGTTAACGGTCAGCGGCACGGCGAAGATGGGCAGAACCTTCAGGTCCGGGTTCTTGGCGTCGCCCTCGTTGACGTACTCCAGGTCCACGCGGCCGTCCCAGCCGGCGCCGCAACCAAGCGCGCAAATCTCAAGGTCCTTGAAGGTATAGTCGCGCACGAACGGGCCAAAGGTCTTCCCGACGATCTCGGTGGAAATAGCCATGACATTCTCCTTTGGAAAGAGAACCGCGAAAACGCAGCAGGTGATATAGGATTTCCCCACGTTTGAGCGACGCGGCGCAGTTCAGATCAAGCTGAGCAGCGCAAGATTCCCCCGAATCGTTGCGCAGACCGAGAAAGGGGTATCGCAAACCCCCTATGAACGAGATGATCAATCCCAACCCGGATTCGAAAAGACGCAGCTACAGCCCTTGCGGGCGGCTCCAATGCAGCTTCGCCTGTTCATGATCGGCAAGGTTGCAGCCCCGAAGGGCGGCTCCAATACAACCTTGGCGTTCAACTGGGCAGGTGATCGTTCGATCGAATATGCGTCCCATCCCCGCGTCTAACGACGCATCACGTGGGATTTGTGACGAGAACCGACCGGTACCGCAGCAGCGGGCCTGCTTCAGTTCTCAGGTGCCAGCCTACCCCATTCCGCTAAGCGATTGCAGTCTTGTATTGCCCCCGCTTTCGGAGTACGGGGAGGGCGAATGAGAGACGGCGCGCCGGGAGCGTTCGCGGGGCCACGGGAAGCCCGCCAGCTCCACATGATCAGGCAAGATCGCTTTACCGAACAAAAACACAGAGAAGGAGACCCTGGCAAGGTGCACCCTTCCATTGCGCACACCGGCGCCCGGAAATCAGCCTCAACCGCAACCGCTCGATACCCAATGCCAGCACCCCACGACTTCTGGACGGTTTTGCAGAAAATGGGCCCTGATTTTGACATGAGTCTGGGCTTCTGGGCGGTTTTCTGCGGGCGCGGCTCGCTACAGACATCGCCGACCTGGGGAAACGCCGACGCCCCGCGTCCTTCCAAGCCAAAACCACCTGCAAAACCGCCCAGAAGTCGCATGGCGAGGGCGCGAGGTACAAGCAACGAGCGCGGGCACCGAACGCAAACGGTGGGCGCGGGCAACAAGCCAGGGCACGGTCCTAGCATCGGGCACGGTCCCCAAGCCTCGAAACTTTTTCATTTCCCCACTTGCGTGCTGCTTTGACGTGTGCTACTTTCTTAAGCACCCGAGGGTCGCGAGACCCGCCTCCTGGCAGATAGGCCTTGCGCCTATAGAAGTTGCCGATGCAGCTGCCGTGCATCGGATTTTCCCATACAACCTTATAAGTGACGTCCTGCGCGTGGCAGTTCATGCTAGCTTGCTGCCGGTTTGCGCCTTCCCTATTGCGTCCTAGGTTGTCACGTCTCGCCCTCGGAAGAAGCTCGTCATGAGCGAATATGCATTCGTCTATCAACCTCAAATCATCCGCGAAACTGCAGAAGGCCTCAATCGCCTCGACATCCGCGACGAGATGCTCGACCAACGCGAACTTGAGCTTATGACCTCGGTGGATGCCGAATCCTGCGCCGTCGTTATCCGCGGCCTGCTCCATCTGCAGCGTCAAAATCCCACGGCGCCCATCACTCTTTACATCAACAGCCCGGGCGGCGAAGTCCAGTCCGGCCTGGCGCTTTACGACGTCATGCAAGCCGTGAGCTGCCCTATCCGCACCGTTTGCCTTGGCATGGCGGCAAGCATGGGTGCGCTGCTGTTCATCGCCGGCGACGAGCGCGAAATCTTGCCGCACAGCCGCGTCATGATCCACGACCCGCTCATCGGCGCCGGCGCTGGCGGCAGTGCGCTTTCCGTGAAAGCCCGAGCCGACGACCTCATGCGCATCCGCGACATCACGGCCGGCGTCATCGCACGTCACAGCGGCATGTCAATCGAACACGTCTTCGAGCTTACGGCATCCGACACCTATTTCGAAGCGGAGGAAGCCGTCGAAGCGGGCCTCGCAGACCGCGTTATCACCAGGCTTTGACGGGGTGTCGGCCGCGAGGCGTCCGCCGGTTCGCCCCTAACCTAGCAATCGGCGAGCGTTCCGGGGCGCTTCCGCCCATTGCAAGATGCAATCGGCTCTTCCCCGACTCAGCAGGCGGTAACCATTCCGGG
>OKVV01000512.1_pt1 | contig 21626 bp, 23 predicted proteins | sample 1606871 | NCBI WGS metagenome assembly OKVV01 (sample SAMN03281011, study PRJEB24777) | human gut metagenome | isolation source: fecal sample PR176 from 1 month old male Indian infant, caesarean delivered... | place: Singapore | collected 2006-01-13
TTATTCAGAATTCTTAAATTTGGATAATCCATCTTTTGATGTGGCTTATTTATACTTTGATACCCTAGATAAATTGACTATTTTAGATATTTCGGTTCTTAAATTATCTTATAGAGCTAATACACTTGAGGATATTGACGGGTATAGCAATTATGAAGAGTTACTTAAAGCTTTTGATATTAACTACGATCAATATGTTGCAATAAGGGAGAATTTAAATAGATTAGGTCTGATGGAAAATGAGTATGATGATAAGCTTGTTAAAGATATAAATAATCTTCAAGTTGCAATTGATGAAATCAGAGGGTCTACGGAGAGTATCATAAAAGCTTTATCTGGTGCGAGAAATGCTAAAATTAAAACCTTGTCAAATAAAAGTAAAGTTAGACTAAAAGCGAAAGATAGATTGAAAATATCTAAATTTGGCAGAGATTTTATTCGATTTTTTATTATTAATAATCCAAATGAATAATTTTTATCTACCTTAGAGACGTTGTGCAAAGGAGTGTGATTTTAAATGGCTGTGAGAGGCCCTACAAGGCAACAGAAACTTTTCGTAGATAATTACCTTAAAAACCGAAAAAAGAACCAGACGCAGGCTGCCATTGAAGCTGGCTATAGTCCTGCATCTGCAAGCTCACAAGCTTATCAACTCCTTCAAAATCCTATAGTTTTAGAATATCTTGAAAAACGAGAAAAGCAGTTGGAAAAGGAATTGAAACGTGAGTTTTTCTTTGATGCTATAGATGCTCGAAAAGTATTATCTGATATCGTAAATAATCCAGCTAGTAAAGATGCCGATCGTATCAATGCAGCGAAAGATTTACTTGATCGTGCTGGCTACAAAGCAGTTGATGTCCATGAGATCCAATCTACTGTTAACATCAACGCAGACGGATTGACCGATTCTGAACTGGAAGAACGCATTGCCGAGCTTGAAAAGGAATTAGCATCGGCTAGTGATGAAGATGGATAAGATTCAAAAATACCGTTACTTAAAAGAACTGAAGCAATTAAAACGAGAGAAGTTGTTACGCGAAGCGCGTGATGACTTCTTTTCTTATTGTCAATTACGAATACCGGACCTCTATAAGAGTGACAGGAAATATTTGAAAGATCTTTGCCAGGAGTTTGAGGAATTCATGAAGTCTGATGACGACATCATGCTGCTCAATCTGCCGCCACGTCATGCAAAATCAACGACTGCTGGCCGTTTTGTTGAGTGGGAACTTGGAAGAAATCCTAAATTAAGAGTTGCTACTGGTTCATATAACGAAGATATGGCAACCGATTTTTCAAAAGACGTGAGGGAAAACATCGCTGAAGAAAGAGTAATAGATGATCAAATTGTTTATACGGATATTTTTCCGAAAGCAAAATTGAAACAAGGATCAGCAGCAGCTAAACGCTGGGCGCTACAAGGAAGCAAGCTTTCCTATTTGGCGACATCACCAGGAGGATCCGCAACTGGTAAAGGATTTGATTTACTCATAGTTGATGACGTAATCAAAGGGATTGTAGAAGCAACTAACGAAAATGAACTACAAAAGCATTGGGACTGGTTCACAAAACAAATGCTTTCTCGTGTTGAAAAAGGCGGAAAAATCATAGTCATTATGACTAGATGGCATTCAAAAGATCTGGCAGGACGTATCATTGATGAGATGCCTGCGATGGGTTATAAATTACGCGTTGTTATAAAAAAAGCTCTTATTAACGAAGAAACGCATGAAATGCTTTGCCCAGATATTTTATCTTATGAGGATTTCAAAAAGAAACGTGCAGCAATGGGAACGGCAATCGCAAATGCGAACTATCAGCAAGAACCGATTGACCAAAAAGGGCGGCTTTATCAAAAGTTTCAGACATATGATAAATTGCCAGACAACGTCATTAAGGTTTGGAACTATACAGATACTGCCGATAAAGGTGCAGACTATTTATCATCTCCTGTATGGGCTGAAACATCTGATCATAAGGCATACCTGTTAGATGTTCTATATACCAAAGAACCAATGGAAATCACCGAAAATGCTCATGCAAATATGATTATCAGAAACAAAGTAAACCACATACGAGTTGAAGGAAATAACGGTGGGCGTGGGTTTAAACGGAATTCTGAAAGAAAAGCAAAAGAAATCGGATATTATGGTGCGTATTGGGAAGACTTCCACCAATCAGCGAATAAACAATCGCGGATCCTGTCCAACAGCGCTTGGGTCGAAAACAACGTCTACTACCCGGAAGATTGGGCAATTCGATGGCCGGAATTCTATGAAGCCATGACCACTTATCAGCGTGAGGGTAAAAACGCACATGATGATGCGCCGGATTCAGTTACAGGTATCGCCGAAACGCTTCAAATACAAAATCCTCAAAGCTTAGAGGAACGAATGGAAGCAGCCAAATTCTTTTTTGGCTAGAAAGGAAAAGAGAAAATGGATAGTAAAAATATTACATTTTTGAAAAATCATCGCTATCACAAAAATGCAAATGCTATTTTCCGAATGGCACAAGAAGATTTTGATGTTGCAGATTTTGAAAGTGATGTATGGATTACCCGGTTGGAAAAATTCATCAGTCGGCATAGAAAAGAACAGGTGCCACGACTTCAAGAACTCAAGCGATATTATTTATCTGATAACAACATTAAACATCGCCCAGCCAAAACGGATGAATTTGCAGCTGATAATCGTATTGCTAGTGATTTTGCACGGTATATCACGATTTTCGAGCAAGGCTATATGTTAGGCCAGCCTATTCAATACAAAAATGAGAATGAAGATATTCAAAAACAGATTGATGATTTTTCAAAAAGAAACAACGAGGATTATCATAATGTATTGATTAAGACAGACCTTTCGATTTATGGCAGGGCCTATGAGTTGGAGACTACAGTGCTAGACGAAGCAGGAAGTGCTTATGTCAAATTAGTAAAATTAAATCCGGAACAGACCTTTGTTGTTTACGACGATACAACTGACAGCAATTCTTTATTCGGCGTTTATTATTACACACTGGATTATGGTGACGGTGTTCGCAAAGATTTTATTAATGTCTATACGTCAGACATGGTCTATATGTATGTAAACAGCAATCAAGATAAAAAAGGCATGCATCTAGTCGATTTTGACGATTATGCATTTGACGGTGTTCCTGTAAATGAGTTTGCAAACAATGAAGATCACACTGGAGCATTCGAACCAGTTTTAGATTCGATCGATGCTTATGATCTATCACAATCTGAACTAGCAAATTATCAGCAAGATACAATGGATGCAATCCTTGTAATTGCTGGAAATCCATATACAGGTACGGCACAAAATGACTTGGACGAAGAAGGAAATATTGTTCCTAACTCCCGGCTTGCTGTTTCATTAGCGTTCAAACGTGCGAAATTGATGTATTTGGATGACAATCCTAATCCTAATGGCGCGCAGCCAAACGCCTTCTACTTGGTAAAGGAATATGATACTGAAGGCGCTGAAGCCTACAAGAAACGCTTAGTGAATGATATTTTGCGCTTCACATTTACTCCGGATGTAACAGATGATAATTTTTCAGGTGTTCAGTCTGGGGAAAGCATGAAATACAAATTGATGGCTGCGGATAATCGTCGCGTCATGCAACAACGGTTGTTTGAAAAAGGTTTGATGCGACGTTTGCGGCTTGCGGTTAATATTTGGCGAATCAAAGGAAATGATTCTGTTGCTTATGATCAAATTAATGATACTAATATCATATTTACAGCCAATGTTCCTAAGTCAGACAGTGAAATTGTTGCATTGGCAAGTCAGCTTGTGGGTCAAGTATCTGATGAGACACTTTTTGAAATTCTGAAAACAGTCACTGGTGTAGATCCAGAAGTTGAGTTGGAACGAATCAAAGAAGACGCTGGTGGAACAACACCGCCCAGACGTCCACAAATGGAGGATGAAGCAAATGAAACTACCTAGTGCTGATTCTTTAAAAAAAGAAAGACAGATTAGAGAAGGAATTGAATCTTCTTTAGCAGAAATAATTTTAAAAGCAGTTGAATCTGAGCAAACAAGTGTAAGCATTGACTTAGAAGATTTTGAAGGAGACAAAAATTACTTGGGTACGAATTACAGCAAAGTAGTTGAAATACTGGAAAACAAAGGATATGGATTTACCCTTCATCCAACAAAAGATATTGACGGAGGATTTAGCAAATCGATTCCGATGCACCTTGTCATTGATTGGAGTTGATTAAATGGCTAGACTCAATAAATCACCGAAATACTGGTCAAGTCGTATGGATGAAATCATGGCTTATGTTGATCGAACGGATATCGATTTCTTCGATGAGTTGCAGAACGTTTACACAGAAGGCCGTCAGAACATCCAGAAGGAGATTTACAACTTCTACGCTAAATACTCCAAAGAAAACAATATCTCTATGCAGGAAGCAAAGAAACGGCTAATGCGAGAAGATCTGTCTGATTATCGAGCGAACGCTGAGAAATATTTTAAGCAAGCTGAAAAGGATCCGGATCTTTTGAAACGGCTAAACGAGCAGTATAAAGCTGGGAAAGTAACACGACTTGAAGCGTTATATTTTGATCTTGAATGGCAACTAGGTAAAATGAGCGGAGCATTGCATAAGTCATTCGATCGATATCTAAAAGAAGTAGCTCAATATGCTTATCGTAAAATAATCGGCGGAAACTCTAAAAGCACATTGAACAAAGCTGCTTTGGAACAGATTGTAAAAACTCCATTTAATGGGAAAAATTATTCTTCCAGCATTTGGGGGAATACAGATGATCTTGCCAAAGACCTAAAAAAAGTTCTTACTCAAGGATTTATTCGTGGATCTGGTCCAGCAGATATGGCTCGTGAATTGCGTAAAAAATACAACGTGGCCAAGAGCAGGGCAGAAGCTATCGTGCGTACAGATGGAACAAATGTTGTGAATCTATCAGCTGCTAAACGCTTTGAAGATTTTGGATTGACCAAGTACAAAAACAATGTTCATGTTGACGATCGGACCACTGAAATATGCTTACGAGTGAATCGAGAAGATAAAACATTTTTGTTAGTTGAATATCAACCCGGTATCACAGCACCACCTTATCACGTGGGATGCCGAACTGGAATTGTTCCGGACGATTCAGAAATAGGTTATGAAGAATAGGAGTGATATCTATGATGATGAAATTTGTTCTCATGCTTGTTGGAGTACCTTTAATAGCATTATCGTTGGTTATTACAATCACAATTTTAAAAACCGGATGGAACATAATCAATAAAAAGGAACCACCTGATTTTGATACAACGGAATCCAAAAGCCAGCATGGCGGAAAGTGATGGTGATCCACGTATCTCGCAGTTATGCGTTAAATAGCGATTATAGGAGGTACCCATGAATTTCAAAGAATTGAAGCGTAAGAAAGAACGTGGTGTGAGCAATGAAGAGTTCATGGATCAATCAAAAGAATTCTTTAAAGATGCGGAAAGTATTGTTGTGGTTGGTGTACATCAGAATGGAATTATCTCGTCCTTTTACACACAAAGTACGTCCCTCAACGCTATCGGCATGATGGAAGTAGCGAAACAACAACTAATACAGGAAATGGAAGCCTAGTTACTGACTAAGGCTTTTTATTTTGTCCAAGCGTGATGACATTAAAAGCATCGGAAGTGCAAGCATTGATCCACGTTAAAAGCTATGGAAGGAGCAACATATGATGAAAAAGAAGTTATTTATGCCATTGAATCTACAATTTTTCGCTGAAGATGGTGGAGGAAACGACCCGGGAGATCCAACACCAAATTTCAACGTGGATGAATTAGATGAAGAACAATTGGCAGCCATTAAGGAAAAATTTGGTTTTAAAGATGACAAAGATGTTGATTCTATCATTAAAAACAAGAAATCAAGATGGCAAAAGGAATTAGAAGAACAAAAAAATGAAGCTGCTAGATTGGCAAAGCTATCTGAAGAAGATCGCCAAAAAGCCTTGATTCAAAAGGAAAAAGAGGAGTTCGAGAAAGAAAAAGAAGAATTCCGGAAAGAGCAATTGTATGTTGAAAAAGGCAAACAACTAACGGCTCAAGGAATACCAGCTGATTTTGCGCATCGGATTGCTGGCGATACTGCTGAAGAAATCCTAGAGGATGTTAAGGCTTTCCGTGCAGAATGGGATAAGGCAGTAGAAGCAAAGGTCAATGAACGACTAGCTTCAAAAAGCAAAACAAAAGTTGGTACTGGTGCTGGTCAAATGACCAAAGCAGAAATCATGGCGATCAAAGACACTGCTGAACGCCAACGAATGATCGCTGCAAACAGAGAATTATTTTAGGAGGAAAAACCACATGAAAAATATGTCAAAATCAAACAAAGAGCGTTTATTGAAAATGCAATTGCAGTTTTTTGCTGCTGAAACAAATTTAACAACTATGGATGATTTGGGTGAAATCAAGTCGATTGATTTTGTTAGTCGTTTTGAAGCAGGTATCAAAGACTTGCTTGCTTTGTTAGGTGTTACTCGATTAGAGCCTCTTTCTCAAGATTTGAAAATTCAAATGTATAAATGGACAACTGATGTGAAAAGCGGGAATGTTGCTGAGGGTGAAGATATCCCATTATCTAAAGTCACTCGTACTAAAGGACCTTCACATCAAGTGACCTTTGGTAAATGGCGTCGTGCTGTATCTGCTGAAGCAATTGCGCGTCATGGTGCTTCATTGGCAATTGATCAAGCAGACAATAAGTTACTTCGACAAATCCAAGGCGGTATCAAAACACAGTTCACAACTTTCTTGGGAACAGCGCCAACCAAAATTAATGGTGTTGGATTACAAAAAGCTTTAGCAAGCTCATGGGGAAAATTAAGTACCTTTGATGAATTTGATGGAGCAGAATTTGTTTCTTTCGTTAACCCTTTGGACGTTTCCAATTACTTGGGAGATACCAAAGTATTGGCAGATGCCTCTAATGTCTTTGGTATGACATTGTTGAAAAACTTTACAGGCGCGTCGAATGTAGTTGTCTTAAACTCAGTGCCACAAGGTAAGATTTATTCTACTGCAGTAGATAATATCGTTCTGGCTTACTTGGACATGAATGCTTCAGATCTTGGTGATATCTTCGTCGATTTCACTGACGAAACTGGATTTATTTCTGCTACTCGCGGCCGTACTTTGCGCAACGCCACTTACGAATCACTATTCATGAATGCTATGGTGTTGTTCCCTGAAATTCCTACAGGCGTTGTTGAAGCAACGATTGACGCACCTACAGTTCCTGATGACGGTGGCGCAGGCGAATAAGAAAGAGGTGGCTATTGATGTTAGAAGATATCAAGCTATTTCTAGGTATTGCTGATGAGCTTCAAGATCCGCTGCTTAACCTTATTATTAAGGATAGTGAGCAACGGATCTTATCTGCATTGAATCAATTTGCTGCCAAAAATGATACTGAAAAACACAGGTCTATTCCAGATGATCTGATCTATATTCATAGAGATGTCGCTATCAAACGTTTTAACAAACGAAACAGTGAAGGGACTACTGCAGATAGCGAAGAAGGTCGTTCCTACTCTTGGGAGCCATCTTATTTAAATGAATATCTGGATATTTTTGATGAGTATACTAAGCCCACAATTCGTGCCGGCAAGGGTATCACGAGGTTTTTTAGTTGAATTACAATGATCGCGTCAAGATAACCTTTGTAAGAAAAGTCCCTGGTTATCTTGGAGATGATGCCATTGAAGAAAAGGAAACAATTGAACCATGCGGCAAAACTGGATTATCAAGTAATGAACAAATAGGAATCTTTGGAAAGTACAATCAGAAGGCGTTCAAATTGCATATTCAAGGGATCCACAAAGGTTTTTCTAAAATTGAATACGACGGCTTGGAACGATCTGTTTATCAGACGAAGTGGCACCGAAATTTAACGGTGGTGATTTTGACATGAGTAAAAGCGTGAAAATAAAAGGCATGAAGCAATTTATTCGAAACGTTCAGCGAAAAGCACCTCAGTTGGATAAAGCCATTGATCAGGAAATTAAGTTTTCAAGCTTGCGTGTGGAAAAACGCAGTAAGAAATTGGCGGCTTGGGATACTGGTTGGATGTCAAATAATATCTATGCCAGTGTAGTTGGTTTGATGCAAGCAGAAGTTATCTCGCCAGCTGAATACTCTATCTTTATTGAGATGGGGACTCGATTCATGTTTGCACAGCCATTTCTATTCCCAGCATTAAAGGCAGATTGGCCAATCCTGCAAAAACGGCTTACAAAGCTAGTGAGAGGGTGATTGCATGTACTCTCCTATGACAGAACACCTTAAAGATGTATCTCAAAAGCTATCTAACACTGGAATTCCAGTAGAATTTAAGCTCCCTGATCCTGAAGTCAAGGAGCCTTTTTATGTGATAGGCACACACACTGGGGATGATTCACCTAGTGCTAAATTTGGACCAGCGATCGTTGATACAAGTTTGCAGATCGATTTATTTTATCCGATTAACAGTCGGACAAATTTAGAAGAAGCTATTTTTAAAACGAAAGTTGCGTTAAACAAGCGACTTACTCACCAAGTACTTATTGATAGCTCAGTTGGTCGAGAAGTCTATCATGTAGTTTTCAGAATCAATGATCTAATAATTTAGGAGGAATGAAACATGGCTATTGTAAATAATGGCGTCAAAAAAACCACAGGTAAAGCGTTGACTGCTAAGAAAGTCTGGTATTTTATCCAATCAGTTTCCGCAGCAATTGGCTCACCTGCGCTATTGCCTGCTTTTCAAACAGAAGGCGGCGTAACCTATGGCGGAGAAAATATTGATGAACAAACTAAAATGGGGCGTATCATCATCAAATCAACGGATGAGCATTCGATCGATTTGACACAATATTTTGTACCAAAAGACGAAGCAATCAAAGTTGTCAAAGATGCAAAGAAAAACGGCACTTCTGTAAAAGTTTGGCGTGTGGAAATTGATGATTCTGTTGCAGAAGCAGTCGAGGGCGAAACTGATGTCAAACTGTATCCAGCAGAATTCGGCTATGGTATGCCTGATGATGTAGAAATCGCAGACGGTGATGATCTTGTAGAAGCTTCTTACACATTAAACATTATCGGAAAGCTTCAAGAAGGAAAATTCCCATTGTCAGATGATGATATTTCAGCAATTGAAGCACTGTATGATTACCAAAACCCTGGCGAAACCACAGGCGACTATGATGAAATCAAAACAACGCCTACACCCTAATCCTCCCGCAGAAGATGCGGGGAATGAAGAAACTGATCCAGAGACTAAGGAGTAATTCTTGGTCTCTATTTTTAAACATAGGAGGACATTGGAATGTCATTTGATATCAAAATTAAAAACAAAGAGCAAAAAATCAAGTTTAATTACGCCTTAAATTTTAAAGCTAATAAAAAATTAGGATCCAAGGACAAAGATGGGAATTCTCAAAATGATGGCGCTGGAGTTTTATTTGTACAAGTTCTTGAAAAAGAAGACGACGCCTTAGTCAATTTGTTGCAAATTGTAGATAAAAATTTCACCGAAAACGATGTTTTAGAAGCTGTTCAAAATTACGTGGATAATCTTGTGGATGGCGGCATGAGTGAAGAAGAAGCATATAATCAAATTTTTATTGACTTGAAGGAAGAAATGTTAGCTTCCGGTTTTTTCGTGAGCAAGATCCGCAAGTACAAGGAGAATATCGAAAAAGCCCAGCAAGTTCTAGCAACTCGCAAGACGGAAGACGAGAAGCTTCAGGCAGAAGAGCTGAAGAAATTAGCGGAAAGAATCACGAAAGAGATCTCATAGTCAATTGCGCACGATATGGCTTAACAGATATTGATTTGATTATGAATTGTTATCTGTGGGAACTGGAAGCAATTCTGGAAGGTTTGAGTTTGCGTGAATTAGACAAACAGGAACAAAACGCTATTTTTGGATTTAATTTGCGCTATATCTTGAATGCTAAAAAACCGCAGATGAAAAAAATTATCAACAAAAAGTCAGCAGAAAATCGGATTAAAAAAGCCTTTGATCGTAATACCAAGCAGATGAAAAAACAAAACAAACGTTTAGACCGAGCGTTGAAAGCTTTGGAACATTTCAAAAATAGGGGGTGAGATATATGGTAGCAGGAGAAATCACTGGATCTATAAAAGCGCTGATTGGTGCAGATACCGGCGACTATAAAAAAGCTATGTCTGATGTTGTAAGCAGTACTACATCTGCTATGAGCAAAGTTCAATCTAGCATGACAAACAGCACAAATGGTATTGTTTCAAAGGTTGGTAGCATTATGGGGCAACTCAGTTCAGCCGTTCCTTCAAAGTTAAGTGGTCTCAAAACTAGTATGGTTGAGCCATTTAGCTCAGCTGGTGGTCAAATCCAAAGGGTAATTGCTTCTATTGGAGAAAAAATACCTCAGCCCATAAGAAAAGGCTTTGGAGAAGTATCGAAAGCTGCAAGTAATACTTCGAGCCTAGTTGCAAAAGGCTTGAATGGAATGGTTAAAACTACTACTACGATTGGTACCAAAGTCGGTAGTGGTTTAACTAGTGCTTTTAACAAAGCAGGAACGAAAGCTGCAACAGCCTTAAGTAACATGGGAAGCAAAACCAACAAAGTAACTGATGCCACTAGCGGATTGATCAAAAAAGTTGCTGGTATCGGTGCTGCTTATGCAATTGCACACAAAGGAATTTCTTTAATTTCTGGTGCTATTTCTGGGCTAGTTGGAGATTTGAATGAAGGGTCAGCCACTTGGAAGACTTTCAATGCCAATATGGAAAATATCGGCATGGGCAAGAAAGAAATTGCTGGAGTAAAAAAAGAATTACAAGACTTTGCAACTCAAACAATTTATTCAGCTTCTGAGATGGCAACAACTTACAGCCAGTTAGCAGCGGTAGGTATAAAAAATACTGATAAATTGGTAATGGGATTTGGTGGTTTGGCAGCAGCCGCTGAAAATCCAACGCAAGCTATGACAACTCTTAGTCAACAGGCAACCCAAATGGCTGCTAAACCAATGGTTCAATGGCAAGACTTCAAGTTGATGCTGGAACAAACACCTGCTGGTATTGCTGCAGTAGCAAAGGAAATGGGAATGTCAACGTCTGAAATGGTCACTGCTGTTCAAGACGGTACAATCAAGACCCAAGATTTCTTTGATGCTATAACGAAGGTAGGAACCAATGACACATTTAGCAAAATGGCGACTGAGTATAAAACTGTTGGGCAAGCAATGGATGGTCTGCGAGAGACTCTAACAAATAAATTGCAACCGTCATTTGATAAACTTTCCCAAGTTGGGATTGATGCCATTAGTAAGATCACCGATAAAATTGGTGATTTCAATATGGACAAGATTAACAATGCAATTGATAGTGTTATTCCAATCTTAGATCATTTTGTCAATGGCACTGAGATGTCTAGCGAGTCTTTGAAAAATATGCAGAGTGTAATCTCTGGGATTCTTCCAATAGCTGGATTATTGGGTGGTGCATTAACTCTAAACAGCGCTTTGCCAGTTCTAAAAACTTTGTCAACAGGATTTATTAATTTTTCTGGTATTTTATCTGGTCCGTTAAGTTCAGCTTTCGGTTTAGTATCCGGAAACGTGAGCGGATTAGTTGGTCTGTTTCCTAAAATCGGTGGTGGACTTTCTTCTGCGGCTACTGTAGGAATGGGTGCGCTAGGCGGCATGACTTCTGCAATGGCTACGATCATGCAAGTTGCCTTAGCAGCCGTTGGACCTGCAGCAATTTTAGGGCTTGTTGTCGCCGGACTTGGATTAGTAAATAATCAGTTTGGATCTCAAATTGATGATTTGTTAAAAATGGTCACGACAAAAGGTCCTGAAGTAATTTCTAAATTTGTTCAAGGGATTACGTCACAATTACCTCAACTTATAAGTAGCGGTACACAGCTGATCAGTAAATTAGCAAATACGATTGCCACAATGTTGCCATTGATTGTTCAAGCTGGTGTAGACGTTATTGGATCGTTAGTTGGCGGTGTGGCTCAAAATCTACCTTCTTTAATTAGTTCAGCTTTGACAATTATTACAACTATACTGACATCATTAGCAAGCGCATTGCCACAATTGATAGTGATGGGTATGAATTTATTGCTAAGCTTAATCAACGGTATTGTAGAAAATATTCCGCAAATCGTTAGTTCAGTGCAACAAATTCTAGAAGCTTTTGTTGGAAATATTGTTTCAAATCTACCACAGATTATTCAGACCGGTATTCAAATTCTATTAAGTTTAATTAATGGATTAACACAATTGTTACCTCAGTTACTCCCAGTAGCTTTGAATGCTATTTTGACATTGATTAATGGATTGATGGCAAATATCCCTCAATTGTTAAACGGTGCGGTTCAAATTGTTCAAGCGTTATGTAATTTTATTGTTCAAAATTTACCGATGATTTTGCAGGCGGCTGTTCAGATTATCCAAGCTTTAGTTAGCGGTATAGTACAAAATCTACCTAATATCATTTCAAGTGGTATTCAAATTATCATGTCATTGGTAGCAACTATCATTCAAATGTTGCCTAGTATTTTAGCTGCTGGTTGGGATATTGTTAAATCTCTTGCGAGCGGTGTTTTAGAAGCTATTCCCGGAGTATTAAAAGGTGCTTGGGATGGAATCAAGAATGGATTTAGTAATTTGTGGGATACAATCACCGGCAAATCAAAATCCAAAGGCGATGAAATGGATTCTGATACACAGTCAGCTACTCAATCAGTCGCAAGCAGTTTTAGTACAGCGAACTCTAGCGTTAGTAAATCGATGTCTAGCATGCAAAATTCAGTATCAGATTTAAGCAGCATTGCTTCGGTGGATGCAACAAAAGCCGCTAAGAATGCAAAATCTAATACTACTAGTGACTATTCTGCAATGGCCAGTGATGTAACGAGCTCTTTAGGTAGTCTACAATCTAGTGTTACTAGCAATATGAATACAGCAACACAGAACGCTACAAGTGCTGCGAATACCATGCAGAACAATGTTAATAACAGCACGTCTGGCATTAATCAAAATTCTACGAAACAGATCACATCAATGGCTAGAAGCGTAGGTCAGTCTATGCAGAACATGGAGCAAACTGCTTCAAGTGCAATGCAAAGAGTATCAAGTACGGTTAACAAAGGTTTTTCTAGCGTAAGTAAAGCAAGCACGCAGTCGATGAGCCAAGCAACTCGTTCAATTAGCAGCAGCACTTCTCAAATGGCTTCTGCCTTTAGCAATGGAATGAATAAGATGGTTTCTACAGCAAGAAGCGCATCTTCGCGTATAGTATCAGCCTTTTCAAGTCTGCGATACCAAATGAACAGTATCGGCTATTACGCTGGTTCTGGGCTTGCTAGTGGGCTTTCGAGTTCGTCGGGATATATTTATAGTGTAGCAAATAGTATCGCTGCTAATGTACGAAGAACGCTTCAAAGGGCATTGGATATCCATTCACCTTCCAGAGTCACTGCTTGGATGGGGGAAATGCTAGGTAAAGGGCTTGGGCTAGGGATGCAGTCAATGTTTGGATTTGTAGCCAAACAAGCTAACGAGTTCGGATCCATTATCAAAGCGCAGCAGTATCAAGCAGAAGCAGTTATGGTTGGTGATACTACTTTCACTAATAAAAATATCAGTACCCTGACTGATGAAATGGATCGAGATATCGCAGAATCAGAACTCAAAAAGGATGAAATCTATGTCCACAATGAAATTGTTGGAGATAAGATTTACACGACAGTTAAACGTAAAGAAGCACGTGATAAAAATAAAAACGATTATTTTAACTAAGGGGGAAAGATCATGGATGCTTTGATCACAAAAGATGGAGTTGAAACGAAACTTTCCTCCATTGGGTTACTTGTCACTGACTTTCAAGACAGTTCATCTTCTATAATCACGAATAAAAGAGAAGTAACAAACCGAAGTGGATATATATTCTCCGGGGCAGTACACAAAGAAAAACGAATCGTTATTTCAGGAACTTTCGTTGTTCAAAGTGCATATGCATTAGAAGAAAAGAAGGACCAAATAAATGGGCTTATCAGCAATGATGAGCCTTTTTATATTACCAAATTAATCCCTACTGCTGGACTGTATGATTTTGAATTACCTGGTCAAAAAACAAGCGATTTAAATTTACTTGCTATTCCACATCAAGCGTATAAGTATCGATACAAAATAATCGTAGAAAACGAAATTTCATATACATTTGTCGGATTATCGGCTGCAGGTTTAAGAATGAAATTTTCCTTTGAAGGAAGAACGGCAGAGCTTCCATTTGGGGAGACTATTCCAAGATCAGTTACTGTTTCATCAACTATTGATTACGCAGGAACTGCAAAATGTAGCCAATTAGAATGGCCATGGATAATGAAGCTCACGTCGAATGCTATCCAAAACGGTGATGTGACTGTAAAAGTTGGGGATAGAACATTTATCTATCATGCTGTAACACCTATGGCAAGTGGTGATGTATTGATGATTAAAGGGATAGAAACAACACTAAATTCGTTGAATGTCAATGATAAAACGAATTACGAGCACTTTATTTTAACACCATCTGCAAGTGGGAAAATCGCTTTGACAACAAATTTTAAAGGGTCAATTCAACTACTCAATTTCGTTGAACTCTATAAGTAGGGAGGTGATTGAGTGATTAATTTTATTGATGAATACGGTAAACAACACGCTGCAATTGTTGAGTGTCAGAAAACAAAGGGCGTGAATGGCGAAAAATCTTTATCCGGTACTATCTATACAAACGATGAAATTTTAGAAGGTATTGGTCGTGGATGGCGATTACAGTTTGAAGAGGAAAATTATTGTTTAACCTATGTAAATCCTATTGACGAAGGTAATCGTATTGTTGTTGAGTTCGATGCGGTTCATGAATTCTTTTTTGATTTGAGAAAATCTGTAATTTATTCCGAAATGAATGGTTCAAATACTGCTAATGCCTATCTGCAATTCATTTTCAATGGTAGTGGTTATGAATATCGCTTAGAAGTAACCATACCATCTTTTGAAAAAGAAAGTTTTGGTATGAAGAACCGGTTGGATTTATTTAAAGATTTCATTTCATCAACCGGAGTAGAGTTTTCAGTAAATGGAAAAATAGTCCGTATTCTTGAAAAAGTAGGGACAAATCTTTCAACAATAGTAAAAAAAGGATTCAATTTGAATGAGCTTAGGATAGAAAAGGATCCGGGTTCTTTCATTACCTATTTGAGAGGATATGGAGCATTTGTAGATCCGGATGATGAATCTAAAGGACGATTAATCGTTGAGTATCTTAGTCCGCTAGCTGAAGTGTTTGGAAAGCTTGAAGGCGATCCGGTTATTGATGAACGTTATACGGTGGCCAATAACCTTATTGAACGGCTGAAAAGCGATGTTGAAAATTCATACGGTATATCAGTTGATATTGATATGGAAGATTTAACAAGAGCCGGCTATGATTATGATCAACCCCATGAGGGCGATTATATCATGGCAATAAATAAGGATCTTGGATTTGAACAAAAAATTCGAATCATGTCATATACCACGAGTTATGATACTGAAGGGAACATTATTGATCATGATGTATCATGTGGATCTGACAATATTATTCAAAAGAAGATCAATCAAGAAAATGAATACCGTAAGGAAGTTCAAGCTGGATTAGAAAACGCAATAAGTACTGCAAATCAGGCATGGATTTCTGCTGATGGCAAAAACAAGGTTTTTCAAGGTCCGGATAGACCTACGGCTACAAATAAAGGCGATATCTGGTATCAGGAAGATGGTGAACAAACCATCATGAATTACTGGGATGGCTTCGATTGGGTACCTTTTATCAATCCAGATGCAGTTAAGGAATCGGTCGATCAAGCAAAACAAGCAGGTGAACAAGCGCAAGCTGCTGCTGAACAAGCTACTGAGGACGCTCAAGCAGCAAAAGCCAAAGCTGACGCAATTCAAATTGATGTGAATAGTCTTGTCTCTGATGTTGCAACTATCAATGGCAGTGTGACTACAATTAGCTCAAAAGCGAATGAAGCATACAGCAAAGCGCAAGCAGTGGAGGGCAAGACTGTTTCACTTGAAAACACAGTAAATGGATTTTCCGGACGTTTGACGGATATAGAAATTGTGTCGGACGCTACTACCAAAAAGGTAAATGAATTAGAAATTACAGTAGATGGACAGAAGCAAACTCTTGCTACTGTGCAAACGGCAGCTAATAGCGCATTGAGCAAGGCAAATGTCTTGGAGACAACGGTTGATGGTGTGAAAACAACTATAACATCTGTGCAAGAAGATATTTTTAATAGTGACTACTCTAATATTATTCCTAATTCTAAAGGGGATTCAACCAAAGGTTATGTAGTATGGGGTGGAGGTAATTTTTCTACAGACGGTACACAGATAGCTGTAACAAAAGGAACTGCTACAACTAGTTACGGAATCCAAACAGATTATCTGATAGCTGATGTTGAGAAAGATGCAACGTACACTTTACAACTGGAAGTTGGGAGCTTTTACAATACTTCTGTATTAGACTACTGTTTCTTAATGTATTATGACGGACAAGGAAATCAAAAGCTCCCAGATATTCCTGTCTTTTCTGGATCAGCTAGTTTCTACAAACGTTCTATTACATTTAAGCCTGTAAGAAGCGGAAAAGTCAAAGTTCTTTTAGCAGTTAACTTAGCTGCTACCTCAGCATCTACTGGATTCCGTATAAAGAATATGATGATGTTCAAAGGTGAGTCATCTTTGCGAGCATGGCAACCAGCTTACTCAGACTTGGCAACTGTCTCTAAGGTTAATCAAGTTGAAACAACAGTAGACGGTGTCAAAACAACTGTAGCTTCAGTCAAGACTACAGCAGACACAGCTCTCTCAAAAGCCACTCAAACTGAAACAACTGTGAACGGACTAAAGACAACTGTTTCAAGCGTTGAGTCAACTGCTAATACTGCTTTAACTAAAGCTATACAGGTTGAAACTACCGCCAACGGCATTAGACAGACGGTTACAGAAGTTCAAACAGAGTTAGAAAAGAAAAAGACTAATAAAGACTTTATAACTTCTAACACTGCTTCGAATAATGCTAAGAAATGGACAAAGTTTGCACGTACTATATTGACTAGACAATATCAAGATGCGGCTGCTGGACTAGATATCATATATAATGGTGATGGTGGAGCTTTGCCTAAGCCTTCAACCATTTATATTCGCCACAAGCAACAGAATGCAATGGGGCAACCTACATTAGTGGAGATAGCTTTGACGGAGACTTCAGAGATTAAAGCTGAGGATCTAGCCGCAGTGATTACTTCATTAACAACTACTGAAACAGTTGTAGAATATTATATTAGAAATAATATCGGCTACTCAGTTCTAAACTTTGCACCATTTAATGAAGTATCTCCAGATAAAATATCTTATTTTGCTTCACAACCGTTTCTCGATGATTTACCCGCGGGTGTTCAAGCTACTATTTATGGAAAAGAGCGTGGAAATTTAGCAGGAGTTACTGGAGTATCTTCTCAAATCACGCAACTGTCCGACACAATCAACTTGAAAGTGTCTAAAGGCGATGTTGTTAACCAAATCAATGTATCTACGGAATCAATATTAATTGATGGTAGAAAGGTCCATATTACAGGTCAGACAACAATTGATAACGGAGTGATCAAAAATGCACAAATTGCAGACCTTTCTGTATCAACTGCTAAAATTGCGAATGCTGCAATCACTGATGCCAAAATCGGCAGTCTATCAGCGACTAAAATTACTACAGGAACACTAAATGCTGCAAATGTAAATATTATTAACCTAAATGCAAATAGTATTACTACGGGAACAATCAGTGGGACTAACTTATCTATAAACCTTGCTACTGGTGAAGTCATTTTCAACAAGGGAATCATCAAAAACTTAGATGATACTTTTCAAATGAACATTACTACTGGAGTAACTGCATCTAGAGGTGAATATTTATCGCCAAATGATACAGGTAACACTTTAGCAGCAGGTTATAATCTGATGAACGGTAAAATTGAGTTTTATACTGGAACATTTGGTGAAGCGACTGTATCTTATGGTGGTTTGACAACCGAAACACATTCTGGTCAGTATAAAGAAAATGGTATCTGGCAAGCTGGCATGTGGTCAGGAAATAGACCAGCAATTGCTTTGAAAATGGCTAATCCAAATACAAGCGTGTGGCAATCTGTACACAGAGCCGTTCTTTTATCATCAACAGAATACCAAGAACCATTCTCGAGTAGTTTTTTTACTGATGCTACATGGTTAGGTTATGGGGATAAAAGCGGTGCTGATACTAAACAGAATATCCGTGGTGCTGGTATTGGCGTAAAACAATCTGGATCAGACGTCAACAAAGATGAGTCTGGCGGTTTGTTTTCGGAAGCTTGGGTTATAGCGAGACATGGTGTTTACTTAGCTAGCGGTTATGCTTATGATTCTACGATTAGTGGACGCAGATATTTAGCACCTACTATTAGGCTCGGTACCACAAGAGTAAATAGTGGTGCTACTGAAAGCATTAAGCAAATGGCTTCAACAGCAACGATAACTGCTGGATACAAAATAGCTATGCAGTCGAAATATATTGACTTATGGGCTGGTGATTCCGGAGAAATAACTCTAAATGCACAACGTACAGATATAAATGGTGGCGGTGATTCCTCGTTATATGGTGGTATAAGTTTTGGTGCAGACTCTAATGGTGCCCGTGTATGGTCTAAATCGATCTATAATAAAACCTATTCAAGTGGGCCGCAAGTATGCGTCACAAGTTACGGGACCCTTGGTCGGATTACCTCTGCTCGTAAGTATAAAATGAATATTCAAGTAGCTAATAAGATAGTAACTGATGCCAAGAAAATTTTGGAAATCAATCCAGTATCATGGATTGATAAATTTGAATTGAGTTCGGGGAACGTAAAAGGCCGATACTATGGGTTTATTGCTGATGAATTTCACGAAAAAGGGATGACAGAAGTTGTATTCTACGATGAGAAAGGTCAAGTTGAAGGATTGGCCTATGATCGATTGACGATGTACCACAACGTAATACTCTCTGATCACGAACGTGAAGTTCAATTGCTGAAGCAAGAAGTGGAACAATTAAAAATAAGAATACAGGAGTTGGAAGCTGCTTAGTTTCTAACTCCTGTTTTAATGGAGGAAATTATATGAAAATCACATTGAAGAACAACGAGTTAGCACCAGCAATCAATTTTTTAGAAGGTATGACGCTTAAAGCGAATAAGGACAGTCGACACCGTACAAAACTGGTAAAGCGTATTCGAGAAGCCTTTACAGAGCTTTCTGATGAGGAAAAGTCTCTGATGGAAAAATTCAATCTGCTTGATGAGAGTGGCCAACTCAAAGAGGGCAAAGATCAAGATGCAAAAGATGTGGCTGCTTTCAATAAAGAACAAGGAATTTTGATGGATGAAGAAATTGTGATTGAGGGCGGTATGTATGCCCGAAACTTTGATGAAGTTCCACGGATTTTGAATGAGTACGATGGCATGTTATCTGGTAAAGATGCCGAGATCTATGATCGGTTGTTAGATGAATTTGAAAAAGAAATTGCTGAATAGTCAGTATTATTAAATAAACAGGAGGAATTTATCATGGCATTAAATACTAAAAAATCAATCAGCATTACAGGAGAATCGAAAATTAATGGGCAGCAAGTTATTTACCTAAATGCTAATGTCACAACGGATAGTGCTGGAAATACAAATATTAACCAATCGATTACTGACCAAAATCTGTACCGTCAAAATCGCGTCGAATGTCGTAAAGATATTGATGATTTTCAAGCAAAGGTTTGGGCAATTGAGGATGATTTATTAAATGAAGTGGAGGAGCAGGCGTAAAGCTTGCTCTTTTTAGTTTATGAAAGCAGGTGGCATATGTGGAAATAGAAAAGCAGGTCCAAGCGCATGAGGAGCGGTTAAAACAGCATGACAAAGAGTTGGGGCGTCTTAATGACATTACATTAGAAATGCAAAAGTCAATGAACGAAGGACTTGCACGAGTTGATGAATCAAATCGCTTCTTACGTGAGCAAAACACACGACAGAGCGAACAAAATGCTGAAATCCTGCGTGCTGTTTTGAATAGAAATGAAAAATCAGAAGAACGGGATTATGAACTAAAGATGGTTGATAAAACTAACATGTGGAAAATGATCCTTGGTATTGGTGCATCAGCAGGAGCTGTATTTGCATTTGTTTTAGAATTAATCAAATTTTTTGGAGGTAGATAAACATGAACAACATTAATTGGAAATTACGTTTGAAAAGCAAGGCATTTTGGTTGGCAGTGATTCCAGCATTGGCATTAGCTGTGCAAGCAATTGCTGCAGTATTTGGATTTGAGTATGATTTTGGCGACCTGGTTAACAAACTGATCGTAGTAGTCAATACAGTTTTTGCAGTTCTGGTGATTATTGGCATCGTCAATGATCCAACAACTACAGGTATTACTGATAGCAAGCAAGCCTTAACCTATGAACAGCCAAAGAAAGATACAGTCGATTATGGAGATGGCCAAGAATTCACTGAGCGAAAGGATGATTAAAATGAGTATTCCAACACCAGTTATTTTGGATATTAGTGAATGGCAAACGCCAAACACTATCAATTATGATAAGTTGGCCAGTGCTATTGACGGTGTAATTGTTCGTATACAGTATGGATCAAGGTATATCGACAAGCACTACAAAACTCATATTGCAGAATTTCAAAAACGTGGTGTTCCAGTAGCGGTGTACGCTTGGGTTCGAGGAGTTTCTAATTCGGATATGGAGAAAGAGGCGACAGACTTCTATAACCGTGCGAAAGCATATAATCCAACGTTCTGGTGGCTTGACGTGGAAGAAAAATCAATGAGCGATATGAGAACTGGGATTGAAAAGTACCGAGCAAAATTGAAATCTCTAGGTGCTAAGAAAGTTGGGGCATATATTGCTAATCATTTGTATGCAAACTTTAATTTAGATACTTCAAAATTTGATGGTATCTGGATTCCCACATACGGTTCAAACAATGGCCAGTATAATGGTTCGAATCCCACAGCTACTTCTAACTATGATCTCCATCAGTACACATCAAATGGAAAACTAAGTGGCTATTCCGGACCGCTCGACTTGAATCGGATTGTTCGCAAAGGATTTGAATATCTTTTTGGTAAGCCTTCTGCTAGTTCAAACAACAATGGGTCATCTAATAACTCGAAGATAGGAGGAAAAATAAAAATGAAAACTGTAACTTTAAAAGACAATGTTAATTTACGTGTTAGCGCAAATACTAATAGCAAGATTATTGCAACCTTAAAAAAGGGCAGTAAAGTTGAGTTTAATGATATTGTAACTGGTTCAGGCTATATTTGGGGTGTACAACCGCGAAATGATTCTTACAAGAAGGGGTATATTGCTATAGGTAAGTTGTCAGATTGGGGAAATATTCTATAATATGCAAAAGGCCCACTCGTTTGAGTGGGCTTAATAGTTCTATTTAAAGACTATGTGGGTTAAAATCATGTCTATTAATATTATGTCTATTACAA
>OKVV01000515.1_pt1 | contig 21527 bp, 17 predicted proteins | sample 1606871 | NCBI WGS metagenome assembly OKVV01 (sample SAMN03281011, study PRJEB24777) | human gut metagenome | isolation source: fecal sample PR176 from 1 month old male Indian infant, caesarean delivered... | place: Singapore | collected 2006-01-13
GGCGTGGCCGTCATCATACCCTGCTACAACGAGGCCGTCACCATCGGCAAGGTGGTCGACGACTTCCGCCGCGTGCTGCCCGAGGCGGCCGTGTACGTCTACGACAACAACTCCTCCGACGGCACCGGCGACATCGCGCGCGCCCACGGGGCTATCGTCAAGGTGGAGCGCCGCCAGGGCAAGGGCAACGTCGTGCGCCAGATGATGCGCGACATCGACGCCGAGGCCTACCTCATGGTAGACGGCGACGACACCTACCCCGCCGAGGCCGCGCCGGCGCTGCTCGCGCCGCTTTTCGCCGACGAGGCCGACATGGTGGTGGGCGACCGCCTCTCGAACGGCACCTACGGCGAGGAGAACGACCGCGCCTTCCACGGCTTCGGCAACGACCTGGTGCGCTTTTTGATCAAGGCCATCTACGGCTTCGAGTTCTCCGACGTCATGACGGGCTACCGCGCCTACAACAAGGTGTTCGCCAAGACCATGCCCGTGCTCTCGCCGGGCTTCGAGATCGAGACCGAGCTTTCCATCCACGCCGTCGACAAGCGCTGGCGCATCGCCGAGGTGCCCATCGACTACCGCGACCGCCCCGAGGGATCGGAGTCGAAGCTGTCCACCTTCTCCGACGGCTTCAAGGTGCTCATGATGATCATGTCGCTGTTCAAGGACTACAAGCCGCTGGCGCTGTTCAGCTGGGTGGCGCTTCTGTTCGTGGTGCTGGGCCTGGTCGCCGGCGTGCCGGTCATCGCGCAGTTCGCCGCCACGGGCCTGGTGCCCAAGCTCCCCACGGCGCTGCTGGCGGTGGGCCTGGTGTTCGTCGGCCTGCTGTGCTTCGCGTGCGGCCTTATCCTGGACACGGTGGTCAAGGGCAACCGCAAGCAATACGAGATCGAGGTCACGGAAGCCTACGAGCGTTACGGGCGTTCAAACGCCGCGGAGTAAGCCGGCGGCTTCCCGTGTCCCCCTTTTCCCGTCGAGAAGGGCGTCTCCCATCAGCGCAGGCCAATGCATCCGATCGTTTCACGCCCCCCCATCGACGATCATCAGTCTACGGGGGTTTGCCCCGAGCGAGCCCATACGGTATGTTGAAATGGAACCAAGTTGTGTAAGAAATATGCACAACCACCCAATCGGGTCTTGCGAAACGAATTGCTTTTTGGCATACTAAATGGGCTGCTTTTCGACACGGAAGCGCAACCCGTCCCCATAGTCTAGAGGTCAGGACGCGGCCCTTTCAAGGCTGAGACACGAGTTCGATTCTCGTTGGGGGCACCATTCGAACGCTAGGGCTGGTCGAGTACCGGCCCTTCTTATTAGTGAAAGCCGGCTTGCCGGCTTTTTCGCTATCTTGAAGGGAAAGGCAACCATCATCGCTACCCCCGCAGAAACCGATCCGCACAACGAACAGGCCGCACCGCTGGTCATCGTCATGCATGCTTCGGTGGGCTCGGGGCATCGCAGCGCGGCCAATGCCGTAGCCCAAGCCTTCGAATACATGAAAGCCGAGCAGGCCGAAGGACGCGAACAGCCCACAGAGGCCTTCCCCGTTGTGCCGAAGCTCCCCGATGGTCTTGAGGTCGAAGTGCTCGATGTGCTCGATTACGGCCGCGTGGTGTTCGATGGCGACAAAACCGCTTCCATGTTCACCGGCCCCACCCGCCCGATATACGACCTGACGTGGCGCTTCACGCTTACCGGCAGGCTTTTATGGGGCGGCGGGAGCATCTGGTCGCACCTGATGTACGGCAAGTTCACCGAACTGGTGCGCAAGCGTCGCCCGCTTGCCATCATATGCACGCACATCACCGCAGCCAACGTCGCGGTGGCGGCGCGCATGCTCACCGGACAGCGCTTCCCCATCGTGTGCGTTCCCACCGACTACGAGACCGAGGGCCTGTGGCCGCATCTGTCAACCGACCTGTTCTGCGTGGCCACGGAAAGCATGGCAGAAACGCTGCGCCCGCGCCTGGTGCCCGAGCAACGCATCCGCATCACCGGCATCCCCACGCGCGAGGACTTCCGCGCAAGCTATGACCGCGAGCAAACCCGGCAACGCCTGGGCATGCCGCAGGACAAGCGTATCGTACTGGCGCTTGCCGGGGCCTATCTGCCCCGGCCCTACGTGCACTTCCGCACGGCGCTCGACAACCTGCTGCCGTATCTGCACACGTTCAGCGACACCCTGCACTTCGTGTTCGTCGCGGGAAACGACGCCGAGTACGCCGACCACCTGCGAAGGGCCTGTAACGATCTGGGCATCTCCGATTGCGTGACGGTGCTCGAGTATGTGGAGGGCATGGCGGGCCTTATGGCGGCATCGGATTTGGTCATCTGCAAATCCGGCGGCCTTACCGTCACCGAATGCCTGTGCGCGCAGGTGCCCATGATCTTGCTCGGCCGCGCGTACGGTCAGGAAAACGCCAACGTCAGGCTGCTCACCGCCCACGGCGCGGCCATGCACGTCACCACCTGGCGAGAGCTGCTTGAAGCGTTGCGACACATCTCGCGCAGCCCCGAGAGCGCGCGTTCGATGCTGGTGAACGGCAGCTTCCTTCGCCACCCCGACGCCGCGCGCGACATAGCGTGCGCCGCCATGGAGCTTGCCGACGCCGAGAAAGACCCGGCAAACCCGCTGTATAAGAAGCATTTCCTCCATTTCTATTGGGGGCATAAACCCGCGCACGTGCGATAGAGCCGCGCGCATCTGGAAAGGATCTACCTTACATGACGCATTTCGACGACCTCGGCCTTTCGGGCCAGGCATTGCAGGCTGTGGCCCAGCTGGGTTACAGCGCCCCCACCCCTGTGCAGGAACAGGCCATCCCCAAGGTGCTCGAAGGCCGCGACCTAATCGCCGCCGCGAAGACCGGCACGGGCAAAACCGCCGCATTCAGCCTGCCCACCATGGACAAGCTCGGGCATGCCAAGGGCAACAAAGGCCCGCTCATGCTGGTGGTCACCCCCACGCGCGAGCTTGCCGAGCAGATCGGGGAGGTGTGCGGCACCATCGCGAAGAACACGCACCATCGCATCCTCACCGTGGTCGGCGGCGTTTCCTACAACCCGCAGATCCAAGCGCTCAACCGCGGCGTCGACGTGCTCATCGCCACGCCGGGCCGCCTGGTGGACCTTATGGACCAAGGGGCCGCCCACTTGAGCAGCGTGGAAGTGCTCGTGCTCGATGAGGCCGACCGCATGCTCGACATGGGCTTCTGGCCGGCCATGCGCAAGATCATCGGCGCCACGCCGCAAAACCGCCAAACCCTGCTGTTCAGCGCCACCATCGACCGCACCATCATGAACACGGCCGGCAAGCTTTTGCACGACCCCGCCATGGTCGAGATCGCCCACAAGGGCGAGACTGCCGACACGGTGGAACAATACGTCATGCACGTGCAGCAGGCGGTGAAGCCCGAGCTGCTCAAGGGCCTTATGAAGGAACGCGGCCACAGGCGCGTCATCGTGTTCTGCCGCACGCGCAGCCGCGCGGACGCCACGTGCCGCCGTCTGAAAAAGGTCGGGTACTCCGTCGAGGCCATCCACTCCAGCCGCAGCCAGAACCAGCGCCGCCGCGCCCTTGAGAACTTCGCCAACGGCACCACCGACGTACTGGTTGCCACCGACGTGCTCGCACGCGGCATCGATGTGGAGGAAGTCGAGTACGTGGTGAACTACGACCTGCCCACGCAGCCCGAGGACTACGTGCACCGCATCGGCCGCACGGGCCGCGCAGGCGCATCCGGGTTCGCCGTCAGCTTCGTCAGCCCCGAAACCGCCGACGCGCTGCGCGACATCCAGAAGCTGCTCAAGCGCACCATCCCCGAGCTTGAGCTTGAGAACTTCGACATGCACGAAGCCGAGAACGAGGCCGCTGCCAGGGCGCAGCGCGCCGAGGCACGTCGCGATCCCGAGATCCAGCAGGCTAAGAAAGAGCAGGCTGCCCGCACGCGCAGGAAGAACAAGGCGCGCGAGGCCGCACAGGCCGAAGAGGTGAACACCCGCCGCGCCAAACGGGGCGGCCGCAAAGTCGCCGAAAAACCCGCTAGCGGGACGGCGCACGCCGCAAGGAAGCACAGCAACGCCGATCACGGCTCGCAGCAGAAGCGCGGCAACGGCTCTAGGAACGCTTCCGCCAACCGTGCCAAGACCAGCAACGCGTCCGGTGCGCAGGCCCACGATTTCCGCCCTGGACGCGCCCATCGCGCCCAAGTTGCGCACCAGCGCAACAGGCGCCGCTAACAGTTGGTTATGCGCCGGTTAAGGGGCCGACGCATAACAGCCCGGTAATCTATCGGTAAAGTGTATATCGTCTTTAGGAGGGAGGACGCCATGCGCATAGCGGTAGCTTGCCAGGGGCTTGATGTGGCGCCAAGATTTGCACGCAGTTCAAGTTTCATGTGCTATCGCGTTGACCGTGGCATGTTCGCCGATTGCCAGAATATGCCCAACCTTTCGTTCCCTCCGGCTCAGCTGGCTCAGGTATTGAAGGACCTTGATGTCAGCGTTATGATCGTCGACAGGATCGACCCAACCTCGGAGACGGCCCTGAAAGCAGCCGGCATCGAGGTTCAAACCGGCTATACCGGCACCGCATCCGCCGCTGCGCGCACCTATATCGGGCGCACGCTGTCCGGAACGCACGAAGAGCTGGAGGCATCGTAAGCGCTCTAGCGCTACGCGATAGCATGGCACGTGGAAAGCGCCTTGGGGCGCTTTTTTCGTATCTACAGCCTGAAACAGGTCACCTAACGCAAAACACCCCGCTTGGGAATCCAAGCGGGGTGTTCAACATTGTTAAGCTTACTACAGCTTACAGGGCCTTCTTGGCGACCTCGACGATGGCGGTGAAGGCCGCGGGGTCGTTGATGGCCATATCGGAGAGCACCTTGCGGTCCAGCTCCACGCCGGCCTTCTTCAGGCCGTTCATGAAGGCGGAGTAGCTCATGCCGTTCAGACGGGCGCCGGCGTTGATGCGGGTGATCCACAGACGACGGATCTCACGCTTCTTGTTGCGGCGATCGCGGTACTGGTACTGCAGGGAGTGCTGGACCTGTTCCTTGGCAGCGGTGTAGGAACGGGACTTGGCACCATAGTAGCCCTTTGCACGGTTAAGGACGGTGCGGCGCTTCTTCTTGGCGTTGACTGCACGCTTGATACGAGCCATTGATTATCACTGCTCCTTTAAAACTTAGCGAAGGCCGAGGTTGCGGGCCACGACGCGACGGTCGGCGGCAGCCAGCTCGGTCTCGTGACGGAAATTACGCTTACGCTTCTGAGACTTCTTCGTCAGAATGTGGCTCTTGTAGGCCTTAGCACGCATGATCTTGCCGGAGCCGGTAACGCGGAAGCGCTTTGCCGTACCGCGATGGGTCTTCATCTTAGGCATTGCCTTCGTCCTTTCCTTCGTCTTTCTTGTCGTTTGCCTTCTTTTTCTTCGCCGCCATGCTTGCGGGAAGCGGGGCGATGAGCATGTGCATGTTGCGGCCTTCCATCTTCGGCTGGCTCTCGATGACCGCAATGTCCTTCAGGTCGTCGGCCAGGCGCTCCAGGATGGTCAGGCCCTGTTCTGGATGGGCCATCTCGCGGCCACGGAACATGATGGTGATCTTGACCTTGTTGCCAGCGGAGAGGAAGCGAAGCACGTGCTTCTTCTTCGTGGTGTAGTCCCCCACGTCGATCTTCGGGCGGAACTTCATTTCCTTGGTCTCGATCTTGCTTTGGTTCTTGCGAGCCTGCTTCGCCTTGATGGCCTGATCGTACTTGAACTTGCCGTAGTCCATGATGCGGCACACGGGCGGTTCCGCATTCGGGGCGATTTCAACAAGATCAAGCCCCTGGTCGTCAGCAACGCGCTGCGCCTGGGCAACCGGGTAGATACCCAACTGCGTTCCGTCGAACCCGATCAGGCGGCACTCGCGCACCGTGATCTGTTCGTTGAGCCTAGGCTCTTGAGCGGCTATCGCACTCACCTTCCTTCCTTGCATGCGATATCGCATGGCATAAAAAAACCCACAGCTTCAAGCATGCGGGCGTGATGAACGAACCATGTTCAGGTATTCATACGACCCATCAGCAGCTTGAAAGCGCCGAACTAGGTGGGAGACGCTACGCCTCCGCTTGTGAACAGCTCGTTTATTATACCGTGAACGCCGTCCGGCGCAAGGGACCGCCCTTCTCACCTGCCAGCGTTCACAATATGGACACAACAAGCGAAAGCCGTGGGCAGGAACCAGGCTCGCCGATCGTCGACACGCGCTGCGGAAGGCCCACCCAGCTCCAGCCCCAGGCCATCAACCGAGCCCTTGCGTTCCGACATGCCGAGCGCACGGCCCCGGGTCCTTAGTCGAAATAGCACCGGCGGCCATTCGGCCGCCGGTTACCTGCTACGCGTTGATGTAGATATAAATGATGCGCACGGTGTCGGCCAGGTTGCCCGAAGCGTTGGCCGTGCTGTAGTCGTACATGAGCACGCTCGACCAGGTGTGGGCGGCGCCGTTGATGTCTACGGTTCCGTTGAACGAGCAGTTCTCCTTCACGAGCGTGGTGCCGTCCGATGCGTACGTGGAGTAAGAAGTCTTGTCGGTGGGCAGCTTGGCCGAGCCGTCTGCCACGTTCACGCCCGCCTCGCGCAGCGTCTTCTCGACGATGTGCTCATTCTTCACGGCGTCGGCGAAGCTGAGCGAGCCGTAGCCGAGCGACGCGGTGGCGGCGGAGTAGCCGGCCTGAATGACCTTGCCGTCGGCGTCAAGGCCGAGATAGACCGTGGGCGTGCCCGAACGGGAATCGGCGGGTTCTGCGGTCAGGGCCACCGTGACGCTTTTCTTCACGGAATTGCCCTCTTCGTTGACGTCCTTGGAGGACGTGACCGTGGCACCGTGCGCAAGCGCGGTGATGGCCGCATCCTGGGTTTGCCCCAGCACGCCGACCAAGTTGGGAACCTCGGTCTTCTTGGCGGTGGTGGCGCTTACCGCGTCCTTACCGGAGTTGTCCTGGGAAAGGTTGCCCACGTCGGTGGACTGCTGCTGGGCCTGGGTCTGCTGCACCATGGCGCGGCTGGACTCGTTCCACAGCTGGAAGGCGAAATATCCCAGTGCGCAGGCGAGCACCACGAGCAGGGCCACGATGATCACGAGCACGCGACGGACGCGACGCGACTTCTTGAGATGCGGATGCTCCACCGGATCGGGCTTGCCGTGGCGGCCGCGAGGCTGGGAGGGCATGGCGGCAGGGACCTCGTCGCCGAGCACGGGCTCGTCGCGTGGCTCGAGGCTTTCCACCGGGTCGGAGTAGTCTTCCGAGGTGTCGCCTTGGTACTTGAAGCCGGCGGCATGCGCGCCGTGGGAGGCCGCGACGGGCGCGAACGCCTCGGTCAGGCCGAGCGATGTGTCGCCGTCGGCCGCGCCACGCTGCTCGGGGGCGTCGCCGGCGCCGATGGGCGCGAACGCCTCGGTCAGACCCAGGGATGCGTCGCCCTCGGGCGGCTGCTTGCGGGCGCCACGGGCGATGTTGAAGCTATGTTTGGACATGGTCAGGCCTTTCTCTTGAAAACAGCCGATCAGCGCATGAACAGGGCGAAATAGACGATCGCCGCGATGATGACGATTCCGACGCCGACGAGCACCGCCTTCTGCATGCCCGACATGGGGCCGGCGTCCAGGTCCTCGAGCGTCTGCTCGGCGCGGTGAGCAGGCTGCGGACGGCTATCGGACGCAAAGGTTTCCGGCTTGCGGGCGTGAGCGGCGTGCGACTTGGCGGCATGGTTCCCGGCAGGCGCCTGCTGCGCCGCATGCTTCGGCTCGGGCACCGCCACGGGCGCAACCTGAGGCTCGGGTTCTGCGCAAACAGCCTCTTCAAGAAAATCTTCGCCCTGATGGCGGCCGTAAGCTCCTGCTTGGATGACCACATCGTCGTCATCGGCGGCATTGACCGTGATATGGGAGAAGCGCCGATCTTGCGCCATGCCGTACCTCCTTGTGCGTTTCCATGCTGTGTATGCCACCGATTATAAAGGATTGGCCGGCAGGGCCCGGCACCTAGGTAGAAAAACCACGGAGCAGCCCCGGCACCTTGCCCTGCCCCGCTGCCGTTGTGCGACAATAGCGGGCGAAACCAGTAAAGAGAAAGGCGGCTTGCATGAACCTTGAACAAGGCCAGGAACTGCACGGGTTCACCGTGCTCACGGCCGAGCCCTTGCCCGAGATCGACGGCGATGCCTACACGCTTTCCCATCCGGTAAGCGGCGCGAAGCTTCTATACCTGCGCAACGACGACCGCAACAAGGCGTTCTCCATCGCCTTCCGCACCCCTCCGGCCGACGACACCGGCGTGTTCCACATCTTGGAGCACTCGGTTTTGTGCGGTTCGGAGAAGTTCCCCGTCAAGGAGCCCTTCGTCAACCTGCTGAAAACCAGCATGCAGACGTTTTTGAACGCCATGACCTTCGGCGACAAGACGCTCTATCCCGTGGCCTCCACCAACGACCAGGACCTCATGAACCTGGCCGACGTCTACATGGACGCGGTGCTGCACCCCGACATCTACCGCAAGCGCCAGGTGTTCGAGCAGGAAGGCTGGCACCTTGAGGTGGCCGACGCCGATGAGGCCCAGGCCGAGACCGGTCGCCAGCTTACCTATAACGGCGTGGTCTACAACGAGATGAAAGGCGCGCTGTCCGATTCCACCAGCGTGCTGTACGACCAGCTGCAGGCAAGCCTGTTCCCCGACACCCCCTACGCGTTCGAGTCCGGCGGCACCCCCGAGGCCATCCCCACGCTCACCTACGAGCACTACCTGGAGGAACACGAACGCCACTACCGCCTGGACAACAGCTACATCATCTTGTACGGCAACCTGGACCTTGACCGTATGCTGGCGTTCTTGGATGAGCGCTACCTGACGCCCGTGGCCGCCGAGCAGGCGAAACGCCGCGAGCAGCGCGCAGCCGAGGGGCTTGAGGAGCTTGCACCGCGCGCCTTGCCCGTGCAAGGGCCCGTGCGCGCCCTGGGCGTGCGCCGCGAGATGGCGACCGCGCCGGAAAACGCCTGCATGGGCCTGGGCTGGGTCATCGGGCACGTGCGCGAGCGCACGCGCATCGTGGCTGTCGATATCTTGCTCGACGCCATCGCCGGCAGCAACGAGGCACCGCTCAAGCGCGCGCTTCTGGACTCCGGTATAGCCGGGGACGTGCAGTCCTACCTGGCCGATTCCGTGCAGCAGCCCTTCGCCGTGCTGCAGGTGCGCGACCTGGGCGAAGACGCCGCGAAGCGTTTGCGCCCTGCCGTGGATGCCGAGCTTGAGCGCCTGGCCGCAGGCGGGCTTGACCACGCGCTCGTGGAGGCGTCCATCTCCCGCGCCGAGTTCGTCATGCGCGAACGCGACTTCGGCATGGCCGACGGCGTGGCGCTTGCCATGACCTCGCTGTGCGGCTGGCTCTACGACGACGATCTTGCCACCGCTTATCTGCGCTACGAGGACGGCTTCGCCTACCTGCGCCGCGCGCTTGACGAGGGGTATTTCGAAGACCTTATCCGCGAGGTGTTCCTGAACAGCGCCCACATGGCCGAGGTGGAGGTTGTCCCCGTCGAGCAGCAGGACGACCCCGGGCAGCGACACCTGGCCGAACTGGCCGCCGGCTTCACCGATGACGACTTCCAGCACGTCGAGGACGAGGTCGCGCTGCTCCGCCGCATGCAGGAGACGCCGGATGCGCCCGAGGATGTGGCGAAACTGCCGCAGCTGACGGTCGCCGACATCGGGCCCGCGCCCGTCGAGCCCGCATACGGCCTGGCCGAAGGCACGCCCGTTCCCTGCATCCGTCATCACCTGCCCACGCGCGGCCTGGTCTTCGCCTACCGCTACTTCGATATGAGCTGCCTTGATTTCGAGGACCTGCCCTATGCGGCGGTGCTCGGCATCGTGCTGGGAAAACTGGGCACCGATGCGCATTCGGCGGCCGAGATCGACACGCTCGCCAACGGCAAGCTGGGCAACTGCTCGTTTTTCTGCGAGGTGTACGAGGACGAGCACGACCCCGATGCCGTGACGCCCACGTTCGTGGCAAGCGCATCGGCTTTGGCCGAGAACGTCGAATGGCTGGCCGAGCTGCCGAGCGAGATCTTGGCGAGGACCGACTTCGCCGACACCGGCAAGATCCGCGACGCGCTGCAGCAGCGCCGCATCGGCATGGAGCAGAGCTTCGCCAACGCCGGGCATGCAGCGGCCATGGCGCGCCTGACGTCGTACTTCCTACCTGCCGGCGTGGTACGCCAGCAGCTCGGCGGCGTGGACTTCCACCGCTTCCTGGTGCAGCTGCTGGATAACTTCGACGATCGCGCCGATGAACTGGTAAAACGCTTGAATGAGGTGGCGCATAAGCTGTTCGACGGATCGAACTTGCTGGTGTCGATCGCCGGCAGCGATGAGTGCGTCATGCGCTTCTGGCAATGCGCCGGCATCACGGCTGGCACGGGCAAGTCCCCTGCCGCGCTGAAGATCCCGAAGCCGAAGGTGCGCAACGAGGCGTTCATCGTGCCCACCGACGTGTGCTACGCCTCCACGGGCTTCGACCGCCGCTCACTCGGCGCGCCTTACACCGGCGTATGGCAGATCGCGGCGCGCGTGCTTTCCTACGACTACCTGTGGAACGAGGTGCGCGTGAAAGGCGGCGCCTACGGGGCGGGCTTCCAAGCGGCGCGCAGCGGCACCGTGCGCTTCTATTCGTATCGCGACCCGCATCTGGACGAGACGTTGGAGCGGTTCAACGGCACGCCCGCATGGCTTGCCACATTCGATCCCGCGCCCGAGGAGATGGACGGCTACGTGGTCAGCACGGTCGCCGGCTTCGATGCGCCGCTCAAGGAGCGCATGCAGATCCGCCGCCAGGACGGCGACTTCCTGAGCGGGCGCACGCCCGAGGCGCGCGCGCAGACGCGAGCGGAGATGATCGGAGCAACGCCCGAGAAGCTGCGCGAGCTTGCAGGCGTCATCGAAGGGGCGCTTGACAAGGAAGCCGTCTGCGTGTTCGGCAACAAGGCCATCCTTGAGGGCGCGAAAGCCGATCTGGACGTGATCGACCTGCTCAACGGCTAACGCCGCAGGACGCGGTAACGCTCGAAGGCCCTGAAAACGGCGAATCGCCGCAGGCAAGGCCCGCGCAAGATGCGGGACCGCGCCTGCGGCGATTTTATTTGCGCTGAACGCATGGCGGCCCGGGAACGGTTATCCGAGCCGCCTTCGCTCAAGGCCGACGATTATTCGAACTCATCCACGAAATGCAAGATCATGGCCGCGCTCGTGGGGGTCATGCGCTCGCCGGGCAACGTGCGCTCGCTTACGGGGATGCCACGGGCGATGATGGCCGACGTTGCCGGAGCCGGGATGGAAAGCGTCCCATGAGCGCATTCCACTTCGCCCTGCCCTGTTTGCGCGACTGTGGCCACGATGCGCTTGGCGCCCGTGTCTTCCACCGCCAGGCAGACGAGCAGCGTGTTGCGAATGCGGGCGCCGTCGCCGACTTCATGGAAGTGGGTTTGCTCGACCGCGCAGCCGTGCGCGGCAGCCTCGGCTTCAGCCAAGATAGTGTAGATGGCGCGCATATGGTCGCGCACCGCCGGCGAAACCGCCAAGCCGTCGATGGTGGCAAGAACCTCCCCGATATCGTGATGATGGCGATCGGGGACGCCTGCGGTATCGGCCGCCGCCTCAAGACGCTGTCGAGAATCGGGCGGCAGCTGCAGCAGGGTATCGCCCAGAAGTTGGTTGCGCGTGGCGTTCTCGGCAAGGTTCCATCTAAGGGTTTTCACGTCAGGTTCTCCTTCTCCATGTCGGCTGCCCGCACGCTCGATCATATGTGCCTGATATCCCGCGCCGAACCCGTTGTCGATGTTGACCACGGAAACACCCGACGCGCACGAATTGAGCATAGCCAGAAGAGCCGCCACGCCGCCCAAGCTGGCACCGTAACCCACTGACGTGGGAACGGCGATCACGGGGCACGCGGCCATCCCGCCGACCACACTGGCAAGCGCGCCCTCCATGCCCGCCACGGCCACTACGCAGCTGGCGCCTGCGATGTCCCCCCGATGCGCCAGGAGGCGATGGATGCCCGCAACCCCCACATCATACAGGCGAACCACGCGCGATCCGAGCACCTCGGCGGTAACGGCCGCCTCCTCGGCGCAGTACAGGTCGCTGGTACCTGCGCACGCCACCGCGATGTAGCTATCGCGCGTCGGCTTTGCCGGCGCGCCGAGCAAGCCCAGCTGAGGAACGGGTCGATACTCGAATGCCGCCGCAGCCTGCGGGTCGCGAACGAGCAGCGCAGCCCGCACCGCTTCCGCCTTCTGCGCTTCAAGCCTGGTGACGAGCACGCACGCCTGACCGGCATCGCGAAGGGCCAAGCAGATACCGGCGATCTGATCTGCCGTCTTGCCGGCTCCGTAGACTACCTCGCCAGCGCCCGTGCGCCGCGCGCGATCGGTGTCGACCTTCGCGAAACCCAGGTCGGAGTAGCCCTGGTCGGCAAGGCTTCGCTGGGCGTCGACCGGGCTTACCGAGCCTGACGCCACCTGCTCGAGCATGTGCAGGCCCTGCTGCGGTTCCATAAGCCCGCTCCTTTCCCATCCGCTAAACGCGGACCGTCGTTGATTTCTAACCATTGAAGCACTAGAAGCTAACTTCAGGTCAAGCGCCATCGGAAGGCTGCACGCTTTCGCCATAGGCGCGTGGCAAAACGTCGCCCTCTACAGCAAGGCCCCCGCGATTGCGAGGGCCTAGATCGAAGATGAAGCCAGATGCGATGTGGTGTCGATTAGTTCGAGGCGGTGCTTGCGGCGCCGTTCGCCGCGCTGGAGTCGCCAGTGCTGCTGGAATCAGCGGAGCTGCTAGCGGAATCGGCGCTGCTGGTCTTGCCATCGGAGTCGGCCTTGTTAGTGCTGGAACCGGTGTTGCCCGTAAGCGTGCCGATGGCCGCGTTGGCGGAGTTGAGCACCTCGCTCATGTCGTCCTTGTCATCGGAGGCGCCGGCGGTCAGCTTGATGCCGGAAAGGTCCATGGCGGTGCCGAGCCACTTCTTCTGGATGACCGAGGATACGCCGTTGGAGTTCATAGCCGAAAGCGCGTTGGAAACGGCCTGCTTGAGCTGGGTGTTGCCATCGAGCACGCCTACACAGTAACCGCTTGCCTGCTGCATGAGCGCGACCATGTGAACGTCCATGCCGGCGTTATTGGAGACGTAGGACCCCACGACGGCGTCGGCGGCCACATACTGTACCTTGCCGGACTCAAGCGCGGAGAAGGCGCTCTTGAGGTCCTCGGTGGTGGTGATGGTGGAGTTGTCGAACTCGTTGGTGACGGCCCAGGCGCTGTTGGAGGACACCTGCGCGGCGATCTTGGTGGAAGCGGAGTTCGCCGGCACCGTGGAGTTGGAGGACTGAGCGAACAGCGCCACGGCGGTGGGCAGATACGTGTCGGAAGTCCAGAAGCTAGGGGAATCGGACTTGTTCACGCCCATGACCACGTCGACCTTGCCGGAGGTGAGCGCACCGGCGGCGTCGGTGGAAACGTCCACGACCTCGAGCTTCAGGCCGAGCTGATCGGCCAGGGCGGCTGCCATGTCGACGTCGATGCCGACGATCTTCGTGGAAGAGGAGGGCTGGCCGGCCAAAGGAGCGTTGTTTGCGTTGACGCCGACGCGCAGGACGCCTTCCTGGGCGATGACGGGCTTGCTGACCGAAGGCGTGGCCTCGGGCGGCGTATACGATTCCTGCTGCTGTTGGCAACCGGTGGCAAGCAGCAGCATGGCGGCGCAGCAGACGGCCGCGGCGCAGCATGCGGCAAAGCGCTTGAGATGCTTCATGTTCCGACTTCCTCCATCTCGTGCATGTGAAAACAAGCTTCTTCCGACTGACCTAGTTTTCGACCCCACACTCGCGCACCGGGGCTTGGCTTTCGCGCCACCCTCTCCCCCGTCGCGACGGTATGCCGCTCGTATAAACGGAGGGTGCGTCTTACCTCTAGGATACGCCGTGCTCGCCTTCGCGGACGCGCCGCGGGACTTACGTGGATCCTTTCGACCGCATCTGCCATGGACTAGGGCCTTCGTGGAAAGCCCGCAACTACAGACTCGAAAGAAGCCTTAGTAGTGTATCAGATACGCAAGGAGCGGAGGGTTTCGCGGCGCGTTTTCCGCAAGGGTTTCGCAAGACGGAGCGCTTACGCTTCAAAGCATGGGAATGCTGTCGAACATAGCAGGGGCCTGCGCCCCGATCGCCGCCGAGGCCGCGGAGGCCTTGGCCGAGACCGTGTGGCCGACGCGATGCGCGATTTGCGATACGCCCGGATACGTGCTATGCGATTCCTGCCGGGCGGCGCTCACCTACGTGGACTGGTGGCGCGCCTGCCCCCGCTGCGGCGCGCCGTTCGGGCGCGTGCAGTGCTGCGAGTGCAACGAGGTGATGCTTGCGGCGCAAGGGCGCACGCAACCGGCATTCGACGGCATGGCGGCGGCAGTGTCTTTCGAGGAAGGCGCCGCACGCATCGTGCGCGCCTGGAAAGACGCCGGGGAAAGGCGTCTGGCATCCGAGATGGCGCGGCTCATGCTTTTCCAGGTGCCGCCCGCGTGGCTTGCCGGCGCGGTGGCGGCGCCCATACCCGCGAGCGCCGCCGCACGCCGCCGGCGCGGCTTCGACCACGGCCGCGAACTCGCCTGCGCCGTTGCCGGCATGGCGGGAATCCCCCTGGTCGAGGCGCTGGCGCGACCCCGCACCTTCGACCAGCGTGCGCTCGGACGGCGCGGGCGCATCCACAACCTGCAGGGGCGCTTCCAGGCGCTGCCGGGCGCCACGGTGCCTGCCCGCATCCTGCTCATCGACGACGTATGCACCACAGGCTCCACCATGAACGTGGCCTGCGATGCCCTACGCGCGGCAGGCGCGGTGGAGCTGCACTGCCTGGTGTTCGCCCGCGTCTAGCGAACACGCCCACACATGTTGAATCTCACCCACCACGCAAGGAAGGCGGCCCCAAGGCCGCCTTCCCATTTCGTACGCGATTTCGTCGCTGCGCGCTAGGCGCGCTCGCGACGGGATTCGCTTTCGGCGAACTCCTGCACGTCCACGTTGATGGAGTGCTTGATGGGCTTCCAGTTGCACTTCTTCACCAGGGCCACCAGCGCGATGGGCACGTAGGTGAGCATGAAGAACGGGAACGTGAACATGTAGCGGATCTTCTTGCCCGTGGTGGAGTGGATGGAATCCCATTCCACGAACGTGGTCAGCACGCCGAACATGAACATGAACACCATGTAGTTCATGAGGCAGAAGCAGATCGACGACACCGAGGATGCCACCATGACGCCCGTGGACATAAGGCCCGCCGCCGCCAAGGCGATAATGATGGCGTTGAACGTCACGCTGATGATGGTGAGCAGCATGCCCGGGGCGATGGTCATGAGCATATCGTAGCAGGCGAAACGGCTGCCCTTGGGGTTGGTGGCGATACCCTTGGCCAGTCGTGCTCCGTAGTGCCAGAACACCTGGTAGAAGCCCTTCGCCCAACGGAAACGCTGATTCCAGGAATCGCGGAACGTGACGGGCTGCTCGTCATAGAGCACGGCCGTGGGCGTGTAGCTGATGCGCTCGCCCTCCAGGATGGAGTTGGCGGAGAACTCGATGTCCTCGGTGAGCAGATGCCACTTCCAGCCGCCGTTGCGTTCGATGATCTTCGCGGATACGAAGAAGCCCGTGCCGGAAACGGCGCAGCTGGTGTTGAGCGTCAAGCGAGCCTGGTTGAGGAACTTCGCCTCACGCAGGAACCACACGGCGTAACCGGCGGAAATCCAGTTGCTGTCGTAGTTCTTGGAGTTACGGTAGCTGGTGGATGCGACGGCGCCGTTGTCGAAGGTCTTGTTCATCTCGCGGAAGTAGTTCACGTCGAGCACGTTGTCGGCGTCGAAGACGAAATACGCCTCATAGCCGCGATCGGCATATTGGCTGCGGATGACGTTGAAGCCGTAATCGAGCGCGTAACCCTTGCCCACCTGCTCGGTATTGAAACGCGGGAACACGATGGCACCGGCCTCGCGAGCGACCTCGGCAGTGTTATCGGTGCAGTTGTCGGCGATGACGAACACGTCGATAAGCTCGCTCGGGTAGTTCTGCACCTTGATCGAGTGGATGAGCTGGCCGATCACCGCGCTTTCGTTGCGCGCGCTGATGACGGCGGCGAACTTGTGGTTCTTCTTCGCTACAAGCTGCTTGGGCTTGCGGGTGAGCACCACGAACACGTAGTAAAGCTGATACGTATAGCAGATGGTGAACGCCAAGAAGACGCAGAAGTTGAATATGTCCACGAACGAGATATGCGAGAAGAACTGATCTAGCACCTTTGCTCCTTTTACGGGCCGCACTCGCTTCGCGGCCGACCTTAGACGCCGCCTTCGGCGCCCCCAGATGCCCGTACGGCATCAGGCAACGTCCCGCGCGCATGTGCTGTAGTTGGAGGTTCGTTGTAAGCGGAACGTTTCAAACCTAAAGAAGTATAGCGGCATGCGGCTCGTTTGTCGCGCGAACAGCGGCGTTTACACCGATATACGACCGCTAACAGGCGGAATCGCCCCATTTGCACACAGGGTCCGCACACGCCCTTCACAATCTAAGGCCTCAGAGCGCACGCGAAAAAGACCAGCAAACACATCGTCGCTCGCAGACATGCACATGCTCACGTTATTCTCGAATTCGCCCAAATCATACGGGCAACGATCGCTCCATCCGATATTCGAATCGAGCCGAATACCGCTCCAGCCCTTTCGAGCAAACGAAAACCTTAGAGTCGATTGCGCGCTGCATAGTTAGCAACGAAAACCGTAAAACATAGATTTCACTTTACACTCGTGCGCGATTGCATTGCTTTGAGCAGCGAGGGGACTATAATGCATAGCTAGAAAGTTGGGGATTGCCCCAATCTTGATTAGAACAGGCATGAAAGGACAGCGGACATGAGCAAGGAGCCGTTAGCGAACGTCGCAAGCGATCAAATGAACGCAAAAGAGGATATTAAAGCTGGTTCTTCTTTTGCCGCATCAGGCACCTGCGCGTCCAACCCATGCATTATGGGCAAGTACCAGGGCCGTTATACGAATCGTCGTGGCGGCATCAGGAAGCGCTAAATATCATTTAGACTCGATTGCATTGCCAAATCAAATCAGCGAAAGGGGCCGGGGCTTCCCGGCCCCTTTCATGTGCTGTTGCAGACTGTGCTATATCCGGCTTTTAGGACGAAAGCAGATTTGAATCCGTTGGCGAAGACGGGAGCCGGTTCGCACTCCCCTATTTGATCTCCGCAAACGCCGCATCGGTTACGCTGCATCGTCATACAAGCCCGCAATCTTGGACACCCTGCCAGTTAAACGATCGGAAACGGATGGCGCCGACGTTGCCATCGGCGCCATGAGCCCTGTTTGATAGAAGCTTGCGATCTAACCTACCGAGATGAGGTAGCTCGTCTGCTGCTCAACTACTTGATGTCGTGGAGCTCGATGCCGTTATAGTCATGCGCGGTGAACCAAAGGATGATACCGGCAATGATGCAGATGCCCATCATGTAGTAAGCCGGGGCCATGCCGTTGCCCGTGAAGTCGATCAGCGCGGTTGCCATCATGGATGCCGTGCCACCGAATAAAACGTAGGCAATGTTCGAGCCAAGTGCAGCGCCGGTGTAACGAACCTCAGTGGGGAACATCTCGGCCTGATAGCAGGCGATGTTCGAGTCGTTGATCGAAAGGGTGATGCACAGCATCAGCTCTGCAACGATGATGATCGGCAACGAAGCGGTGTTGAGCATCAAGAAGCCAGGCACGCTCAGAAGGATGAAGATCAAGCATGCACCGAGCATCATGCGGCGTCGTCCGATGATGTCAGAGACCTTACCAGCCGCAAGCACGATGAAGATGTACGCCAGCAGCGCGATATCGGTGGCCAGCTGGGCGTCACCTGCGTTCACGCCCGCATATTGCGTCAGATAGGTCGGCAGATACGTCAACACCAGGTAGAAACCGACGGAATTCACCATGGTCGCAGCGATGCTGGAAAGAAGGCGCTTACGGTACTTGGTGAAAACCAGACGCGTGGGGTGCTCGACTTCGGGAACCGTGTTTTCTTCGACTTCCTCTTCATGCTCTTCGTACACGGGAGAGTCGTCGACATGGTTCTTGAGGTAGAAATGGAACGCAATGCCGAGCGGTCCTGCCAACAGGAAGGGGATGCGCCATCCCCACGAGATCATATCGATCTCGGGCATGCTCATCTTGATGATCAGTGCAGCGGTAGATCCTGCGAACAGGCCACATGCCGTGGATGCGGCAACAAGCGAGCAGTACTTGCCGCGATGGTTCGCAGGAGCGTACTCGGCCAGGAACACAGCTGCGCCGGAGTACTCGCCAGCAGCGCTAAAGCCCTGGATGCTGCGCAGTGCAAGCAGCAGCAGAGGAGAGGCGATACCAATGGTCTCGAAAGACGGCAGGCAGCCGATAAGGAACGCTGCAGCGGTCATGCAGAGAATAGAGACGGACAGAGACCACTTCCTGCCCTTTTTGTCGCCCATGGAGCCCCAGAACGCAGCGCCAAGCGGACGGAAAACGAACGAGAGAGCGAAGATTGCGAAAGCCATAAGGGTGGAGTCCACGGATGAATCCGGGAAGAACACCTGGCCGATCGTGATCGCGAAGTACGTATACGTTGCGTAGTCGAACCATTCGATGAAGTTGCCCAAGAAGGACGAGAACGCAACCTTAAGCGGGACCTTTTTCTCTTCGACATCCGTACTCGGAATGTCAGCGGTAACAGCACTCATTTCGTGCTCCTAACTGATTTCATGGAAATCGCCTAGGGAATGAACCAGCTCGTTGGCGTCAAAACGTCGGTCCGTGTAGTGAAGCATGAGACCTCCCGATGTCCTGCGCTCTTGCAGGGTCATTTGGAAAATCGGGTGATACATGCCAAGCGCTTGTATCACCCGACTGTTTACGATGATCTAATCTTATAGATACTCAAGCTTGATTGCTTCGACCATGTTGGCAACAGCGACGTCGCGCAGAATGATGCCCTTTTCCTTGGAGCTCTCACCCGGGTGAGACAGGCAACCCGAAGGCGGAGTGTAGGAGGGAACGATAGGCAGAATGTCGTAGTTGGGAAGAGTTGCCGGAAGACCGGTGTAGAGCTTCTCGTCCATCCTGCTCATATCCACAAGCTCAGGGAAGAACAGGAGCATGAGCGAGGTTTCCATAACGCCTGCATGCTCGAGGTCCCAACCGGTGAATCCATCGGGATAAAGGCGCTCGATGGTGGCGTCATCGACGAAGTCCCAATAGCTGAGCAGCTGGATCTTCACGTCGTCGATGCCTTCACGGCGAGCATCCTCGATGGCAAGCTGCATGCCCTCGAATGCGAACTGGTAGTTCTCGTAATGACCGTTCATGAGGACGATCTTACGGGCGCCCTGGCGAATCAAGCTGTACGCGATGTCGCGTGCCAGCGAGATCAGCGTGGTTCCGCGAAGGCTGGTGGTGCCGGTGAGGTGGAATCCGCCGCCGCTGCGCTGCTGGGAACGGAAACCGTAATTAATCGGGGCGGTAACGATGCCGTGCACCTTGCTGTTGGTCGCCTCCTCAAGAGCCTTAGCGGTTTCGCCTGCCATGGTCTTGGTGAGTGCGGCATCGACGCACATGGCCATATGCGATCCGTGCTGCTCAAGCGCTCCGACCGGGATGAAGAAGATGGAATCGCCTTCAAGCTTGTCGCGATAGGTGAACGCGTCCATTTCTTCCATGTACACGCTGGGCTTCATAGGAATCGTCTCCCTTCGACCTCGGAATCAACCGGGTTATGTGGGGGGATGCCCATCCTTAAGGGGTGAACATCCCCTTGCGATTTACTAAAGGATTAAGCTTCTGTGGCAGCTGACTTTGTGTCGAACTCCTCAGCTGCCTTCTGCGCTGCCGCGCTCATGGCTTCGAGCTTCGGATCCATTCCGTCGGGGGTGGCGTCGATCACGCCTGCTCCCCCAGCACCGACCTGCGCGGAAATCGCGGCACCGGCTTCGACCTCGCCGTCATTGGCAGCCTTGGTGGAGAAGAAAATCTGCGCCACGCCGCCGATGACGATCAGGGCACCGCCGATGAGCTGGAAGGCAGTCATGACTTCGCCGAACATGATCAGACCGAGGATGGAGGCCATGATGGTCTCTTGGTAAGAGATGGCCGCCAGCTCACCGGCCTTCAGACGCTTGGTCGCGAAGGTGAGCAGGTAGAAGGCGCCGAAACCGGTGATCAAAGCTGCTGCGATCAGCACGATCCAGGAATTGCCGTCCATGGTGAACAGGCTCCATGCGTGGGTGATGATCTGGCCGTTAGCATCGAATTGAGTGACGCCGTTGATCTTCTCGGTGTAGGCGAGCGGCTGCAGGAAGAAGTGATGCCAAACCAGCAGAACCAGGATCGACAGCGAACCGAACAGGAAGTTCCACCAGCTGCGAACGTTGGAATCGCAATCCTCGCGATAGCGGGAGAAGAACAGATACAGACCATAAGCAACACCGGAGGCGAAAGCGACTGCATTGCCGAACGCGTACTTCGGATCAAGGTCGAGCGTGAGGCCCTGCGGGGTGATGATACCGACGATGAACAGCATGCCGATAACAACCGCTATGATGCACAAGGCGCCTTTGATGTTGATCTTTTCCTTCAAGAAGACGGCAGCCAGAATCGTCGAATAGATGGGGCCGGTGTAAATTAGGAAAGAAGCGTTGGCCAGGGTGGTGTACTGCGTGGAGAGGCAGTACAGACCGGAAAGCAGGCCAAGGAAGATACCGGACAGCAGCATCGTGCCGGAGAATCTCGTGGCTTTCATCTTCTTGAAGCCGCCGATGAACAGGAAGATGATCGACAGAGCGATCAGACCGGCGAAGTTCCTCCAGAAGGAGATGAAGTCGCCAGGTGCGTCGATGAATCGGGCAAATGCGCCGATACCACCCATCAGCGATGATGAGCAGAACATCATGATAAAGCCAATGAGCTTATACTTTGCTTGTTGGTTCATGGGGGTGTCCCTTCAAACGTCGGCCTTCTCTTATCGAGTGGACGTATTGGGTGGGAAACAAGCGCCCTAAACTGACGTCGCCGCGATTGAGAGCGTAGGCGGGTTGCTGAAGTAAGGATACTTGCTTACAGAAATCAAGAGTTGACTCTGTACTACTTGGTGAAATTGAGGTAAAATTCTCATTGATGGCCCCGGGGCTTCGAATAAAGGCATAAGGAGATGCCGCTGCAACGGCTACCTTTGATCCGAAGCCCTAGGATTTCTTTGCGCACTATTGCGCGAGTAAATGCTTTGTTCTTATTCCGTCCGGACGATTTTCATCGTCCGGACGGTTTTCATATTCAAACGAACGCTAGGCGGTTAGCCTAGTCCTCCCACATCTCCGGGTGGATGAGCGTGCAGTCCTTGACGCGGTTCGGGAAGTAGTCGAGGCACTCG
>OKVV01000517.1_pt1 | contig 21472 bp, 24 predicted proteins | sample 1606871 | NCBI WGS metagenome assembly OKVV01 (sample SAMN03281011, study PRJEB24777) | human gut metagenome | isolation source: fecal sample PR176 from 1 month old male Indian infant, caesarean delivered... | place: Singapore | collected 2006-01-13
CTTAATCTTCCCCTTTCTTCCTTATGGTTTATCTATATGTCTTAAGTAAGATAAAGTTTCCTATAAAATAAAAAAAAGAAGGAATTATTTTTCCTTCTTCTTATCTTCTAACATTTTTTCATATATAAGTTGTTTTACATAAGCTGATGTACCTATTATCCTAGCTTTTTCTCTTAAGTATTCCAATAATTCTACATCATCCCCTGTTTCTTTAAAGCTAATACCTACCTTAACCATTCTCCCACCCCTTTAATAATATTATTCTATATATTATGTATAATTCCTTCAAAAGTGTTTATATTGCTTTGGAACTAGATTTGAGCTTATAGAAAGTCCGTAAAATAACGGACACACTATTGCTTTGTATACTGAGTTCTCGCACAATAGCTTTGATATTGTTGCAACTAAATAATTACCCTTAGCATATCAAAGTGTCGCAGTAATTAACCACCACTATAATATTTATAGTCCTTTTAGCATTGGACTTAATGTATATGTATTTCTACATCTACAAGTAGATTTAATGCATTGGCTCCACCATACCTGACGAATTTTTAAGTCTTTATCGGCAATCGACTATACGTATTAACTTATTTACGTATAGGTTTCTCTTAAGTACATACGTATATACGTAGAATAATCTTCCATACACATACGTATATAAAGTAGCTTTAGGGTAATAATAATGTTATGAGGTGATTTATATTGAAAAAGAAATATACAACTAATATAGATGAGGAATTATTAAAAGAAGCTAAAATAAAAGCTATTCAAGAAAATATTAACTTAAATGATTTAATAGAAAAGTTATTAAAAGAATATTTGAAATGAGGTGATAAATATTCTTTATTTAAATAATTGGTATAAGTTTACATCAACATTATTCGAATATATAATATAAGTGAGGTGATATTATGAAGAAATACCTATCCTTATTTTTAATATTGGTTTCTTTATTTAGCTTTGGATGTCAAGAAGTACCTGAAAAGGTTGAGGAAGTTCCAGAAGTTATTGAGGAAGTTAAGCAAGAAGAACCTAAAAGTGCCAAAAATGAGTTAACTCCAGAACAAAGACTTGCCAGTGTAAGTTTAGATATGTTTCCCTTATTCCAAAATACAGGTTATACAATAGAAATTATAAATGATTCTATTAGTAATCATGGATATGAAGGTAAAGATGATGCTAGTGGTATCTGTGATTATGATAATAAAAGAATACTAGTTCAATATACTTTTGCAGATGATTATTTTGATGTCTTTGAAAAAACAATATATCATGAAATGGCTCATGCGATAGATTATGAAAATGGCAAGTTATCTCTTTCGGAAAATTTTCAACAATGCTATTCAGAAGCTTTAGATTTGCTATCATCAAAAGAATTAACTTATGAAGGAGATAATTTAAATTACTATCTAAATGATCCCATTGAATACTTTGCTGAAAGTTATGCTTTGTATAAAATGAAAACTGATATAATAAAGGAATCCGCTCCTTTAACTTATGAGTTCTTTGAAACATATATGAAATAAAAAAAGGCTAGTAAGAATTATCCTACTAGCCTTTTAATTATCTATTCACAGTTGCGTTTTTTCTTATATATGCTCTAGCTCCATCAATATCAAGTGCATAATAACCACTCATTTCCCATTGTGCTGTTATAAGTTCTCCCTTATAGAAAGGTTTAATTTCCTTAGACCAAACTCTACAAGGATACTCTGTAACTTGTAATCTAAATCTCTTATATCTTTCATCAGTTAGTCCTAACAACTCTACATTTGCTTTTTCTACCCAACATCTTTTACCATCCAATTCAATAGCATATGCCCATTGGTTTTCTGCATCTGCAGTTAGCAAATCTTCCTTATTGAATATCTTCACTTCACCATCATATGCCATAGCATCAGATTTCATTTTCAAAGGTAATGGGAAAATAGATTTAATGCTTGAATTTGATACATTCAATTCTGCTTGGATCATATTTAAAAATCTTTGCCACCCTAAATCTAATGTCCTATGAGGACAATATTTATTACTGAAATCTTGATGTTTCTTTACATTATTAATAGTCCACCCATATTCTTTTAGTAATGATGCTACTTCTTTAGCTGCTCTCTGCTCTGCCTTGATAAACCTATCTCCACCTGACTTGCTATAACAAATTTCTATAGCTATATAATTTCTATTACCAGGTCCATTTCCTCCATCTCCTGAATGCCATGCATTACGATTAAATGGTATTAATTGAATTGCTTCTATATCATCTATAGCTATATGAAATGATACTTCTGCATCATTATCCCACCTATTAACATTATTTCTTTCAGCTAAAGCACTTGCATCATTAGCTGTATTATGAATACAAATTCCTTTTGGTGTCATTGCGTATGGACACTTAACTCCATATTTATTTGAATCAATTAACATTTGTTTTAACATTTATTATTCCACCTTTCATTGATTAAATAAAAGAAGCAAGATTACTCTTGCCCCTTAATTTCTTTCTTTTCTCCATCCTTTAATTGTGCCAATGCATCTTTCAATTTTTCTGGGATAGGTAAGCCTAAAGCTCCACAATTCTCTATTAAACTTAACCCTTCATTTGCTATATAGAAGTAACATACTAATGTCCTAAATACCCAACTTCCAGTATTCATTAATCTATCTAGTGCTACTGCTATAATTAGAACTATAAATATAACTGCTTTCCTCGCTATACCTTTAAGCCCTACATCACTTGATAATTCTTTATTTACAAATCCCCTTACTACTCCTGTTAAGTAATCTAGCACTATAAAAAGCACTAGTATTCCTATAGCAGTATCCCAAGTTCCGAATAACCAAGTTAACCACGTGCCTAATATAGCCACACCATATTTAATATAATTTAATACATTTTCCATTTTCTTTACCTTCTTTCTTAATTTTAGATATAAAAAAGAGCCTACATCTGTAAGCTCTCTTATTGACAAAATACTTGTCTTTAATTTATTATCTTTATTGGAGTTAACTATTTACCAGGTAGAATTTAGGATACGCATTACTCTTCCTTCTACCTGGTATTTTTTTATTTAAGTTAATGCGCAATAGTTATCAATTATACTTTAAGCACCTTAACTCTATACCATTGATTAAATTCTATCGCACTATCTGTTGTATTATAAAATTTTACTCTAACTTTGCCATCAGAAGGAACGTCTATACTTGTTATTATTCCACTAGGCAAGGGCGTTCTCATAGCCAGTATAGGGAAATCTCCAACTAAAACCCCACTATGATTTTGCTCCACTTCAAATAAAACTTTAGCCCCAAGTATCTTAGGAGAACTTGCGTTACCATAATTTATAGGAGTAGTTGAAACACATAACTTTAACCAAGTAGTCCAAGTCGTTCCATCTACCGACCTTCTGTAATAAACTTCATCAGAGTTATACACATAAAATTTTTGATATATATAAGTTGTGCCATTTCTATATGTTTCCAATACACCGCCACTTGTAGTAGGCATACCAACAGTATTATTTGAGAGTACGCAAACACTCATTTTTTGATTTTCAAATTCAGTAGGTAAAGTGCTTCCTGTTACTGTATTAGGTAGTAATTGTAGAATATTTGAATTTATTTGGATAAATTTTCCCCAAGCATTAGTGCTTTTATCCCAAAATCTTATATATTTCCCTAACTTATTAGCAAAAATATATTCTTGATAAGGAAAACTCGTGTCTTTTATATAATAAGTTAATAGTGTCCCACCTCTATTTTCAGGAAACCCAGTAGCGTTAGCTGTAGCTATAGTAGTAATGGTGACTTTATTCTTTTTGAAATAAGAAATTGGGGTTGAAAAATTCACGTTATCCGTTTGGTCTAAATAAGACGGAACATCATAACTATCAAAATCTCCTAGTGGAGAAATTCTTACATTGTGTTTAGGAAAAGAACCATCAATATCTCCTGCATCAACAATATTTTTAAAAGTCTTCATTCCTTCCTTCATTGTAACTACTTCTAAGTTTAAACTTTTAACGTATTGAACTAATTGTTCTAAAATTACTTGTTGTGCTTCTGTATGTTCACTTGCTCCACAGTGTAATTTAAATATTATCCAAGCATTTTTACTAACCGCTTCATCAACTTTAGTTTTTAAATACTCAAAAGTATTTGTAGATGGCTCCCCTTCTGCTTGTGGATCAAAATAACTACCTTGTCCTATCCTATACATATAATAAGTGTTTATAGGCATTTCATTTAACCCTTTAAAGGTTGCTACTGCATTTAAGTGGTTTCTCCTAATAACATCTCTTGCCAATTCACTTGTACTTCCGAATGGATAAGTCAAAGTTTCTACATCAAAACCTTTTTCTGTTAAAATATTAAAAGGAGTTACAATTTCTTCTATTAATTCACTTTCATTTTTTATTTCTCCAAGTGCTTTATGGCTCTTAGTATGGTTTGTAATTTCAAATTTCCCAGTATCATAAAGAGCTTTTATTTGTTCCCAAGTCATAAATCCACTCGTCCCTACCCAATCAGTAGTACAAGCAAGAGAAAAAGGTATATTGTATCTATCTGCCAAAGGCTTTAATCTAGTTAAAACTTGCGTCCTACAATCATCATCCATAAAAGTAACTAAACATTTTGGATTTTTCTTAGAATTATTATATAATTCATTCCACTTTATAATGTTATTATTTTCTGCCAAAGACGCATTAACTTTATTCATTTCTTCTTTACTAGCAGCACCACTATTTTTAATTAATTCTTTAGTTTCCTCGCTGATTTTCCCCATTTCTACTACTGCATCTTGCATTACTTCTAAAGATGTTATTAGATCCTTACTTTCTTCTGCTCCCCTAATTACACTCCCTATAACTTCTAAGCAAAAAGAAAAAGTAGTATTCTGCTTACTACTCTCTGTTAAAACTACTTCTATTTTTGTTTCTCCTGGAACTCTTGTAAAATCTCTAACAAGGTTGACTATAAACTTATTTTTATCTTTAGTTATATCTGTATTCTGTATAATATAAGTATTATCTGCTTTCTTAGCTTGTACAACTATAGAACAGTTAGATAAATCCTTAGCTGCTCCATTCTCAAATATATTAGCTTCTAAAATCAAATCATCATTTTGCTTACACTTTGAATTTAAAAAAGTATCTTTAGAAGTATCTAAATTAACGACTATTTTACTAGCCATTATATCACCTCTAATCTCTCAGTTATCTTAGCTTCTAATTGTTCTACTAGTTTCTTAACTTCTGCATCTAAAACAACAAAGCTTTCTTTTTTATTACTAGATACAATAGTTCCTTGTTCATCAATCTTGCTATAAGTATAAGTTATTCTATAGCCTACACTATCCTTTATAACTGCATATCCTGTTAATATTTTTTCCATTAAACTTCCTCCTCCAACAATAAATCTTCTAATTTAAACTCTAACTCTTGAGTTAATATCTCCTTGCTTGTAATAGGCTCTAAATCATCTTCCGTGAAAACCGCTGTATTATCTATATATTCTTCTAAGCTTGGAGTTTCTAGTCTGTTATTTTCATATCCTATTCTTTTTCCTTTTAGTTCCCAACTAAATTCTGTCCCATCTTCTCCATATACTATAAAGTAATCTTCAAACCTTTCTATTTTAGTTATGTCCCCATTGTAAACTTGAGTAAATATATGATATTCAATTTTAGTGTTTACACACTCTTTAAATATATCATCTATCCAAACAATGCACTCACCATCTTTGACTATACCGCTCCCGATATCGCTTGCGTAACTTTCTGTTGATTCATATGCGGTGGTCAATCTAGTATTAAAAGCATCAGTTTTATTAGTAGATGTTATCGGTCCATCTACATACAACCGTCCATTTACCTGAGTATTATTATTAAGTTCTATCGGGTTAGACCTCCCCGCCAATATAGAAAGTAATACACTACCAGTATGGCTTTGTATAATAAACCCATCATCTTTAGCATTTACTGACACTTCTGCACAAAGTATATTCCTCGCATCCCCTACATTTTTAAATATTCTTGGTGAGTTTGCATTTAATTGTGCATCTAAAATTAATTGTTGTGGGACATAGACTCTGTTCTGCATATTAACCGCAGCTGAAAAAACAGTTCCTTCTTGCACTCTTATAGGTGCAGCATAGTTGGGATTTATCCCCGTTTTATCGAAAATTATATAAGGATTATATGTGCCATTAGCTATTCTATAACTTAATGTCATATAACTTTCTAATCCGTGCGACAACAAAAATCCCCTTACATTAGGATAAGCTGTCATAAATTGACTTCCTGCTACCCCTAACACTTTCCCCGAATTTGTCCAGTCATAGAAATAAAGAATAGTATCAACCATCCTTATCGCATCTAACCCGCCACTAGTTTTATTGACAAGTTCTGTTCCGTTGTATTGTAATCTTTCTCCAAATTTAAAAGTGCCATCATCCAAATTTATCCAAGATGCACCATTTCTACTCATTAAAATTCCTGCAATAATACAATCTGCCATAAACCCTTGTCCTGTTCCAAAAGTTCTAAAATCCCATTCAGTGGTTCCTGGTTTAAAAGTACTTGCTATTTCAAAGCCCATAGTACCAATGCAAAGACATCCAAATGTAGGACTATTCTCTACTCTATCTTCAAAAAGCATAGCTCTTACATCTTGTGGTTGTGCTATATCTCTAAGTGCTTTAAATTGAGTTTGAATAGCATTAATAACCCCTTGTATTTCTCCTGCATTGACTGTTCCATTACTGTTAGTTATTTTATTTACAACATCTTGTATATCAACTTGTTTATTAAAGAAATTTTCTACTGCATTTCCTAACTCTATAGATAAATATTCCCCTGTTATTTCATCTTCTTCAAAATCAATAACTCTAGCCTTAACATCTATATCTAAATGGGGAATATAACAAGTTACTGTATCTCCTTTTTTTACATTTACAAGCATTTCTAAACCTTCATATGCAGTAGTATTAGCTAAGTTAATCATGTCAATTTTGTAATTAACTAAAGGTTTATCTATGCCGCTTTCATATAACTTATTACATCTTTTAACTAGCTCTGCCCTAGCTTCTTCAATAGTATTAAATCCTTCTTCACCTTCAGAGCTTTCTTTGACTTTAACATCAGCAAACTCTACAACTCTCATTTTAATATGGGTATATTTATTTATTAATTTACTGTCTACCCAAGGTGTATTACCTTCTAACATAATCCCATTAAAACCTACTGGAATTATTCTAGTAACTACATTCTCTATATTTATATCTTCTTCTATTTCATTTAAGTTATATCCAAATTCAACTCTTACACCATTATCAGAACCTATTCTATCATTAATATAAATATCAAAGTTTTCACAGTAAAACTCTCCACCCCACCTATTAATAAAAGAATTTTCTATATCTCCTATTAAAGCTTCAACTATATTTTTTCTTATATAATAGGATGTACTTAGAGTTGTTAAATTACTATGCCCTGTAAATGGTGTATTTGCTAGAATTATGTTTAATGCTTCTTGCCCTAACTTATTAGTAGGTCTAACATCTAACAACACTTCATCTATTAAGTCATAAAATAAAGGCCTTGCATAAGCTGTAACATTATACAAAGACCTGACTACATTATATATTCTATAGAATATTTTCTTTCCATTTTTCTCTACTGCAATTACATTTCCAAAGTCAATATATTTCCACCTACCTTCTTCATCTTGGAAATGCTCTAATGTTAAAAGTTTTTCAATTTCCTTATAGGTGCAACTAGTAGGATTTAATGTCATATCTCCATTCTTATCATAATTGGTGTTAGTCTTTAAATATATTTCTATCACTATAAGCACCTCCAATTAGGAGTTATAAATATATTAAAATTCCCATTCCAGCTAAATGTATTAACTCCTTCTTGTAAATACATATCTTCATATCTACCTTCTAAAGCTACATTATTTACTATTCCTTCTCTATAACATAAACCTTTATCTGTATCTATTATTAATTCTTGTCCTACGTTAGCCTTAATAACTTTATTATTTATATTAAGAGTTAAATATCCTTCACCTACAATTCGATAAATCGGCTTAGAAATCAAGTAATAATTATATAATTGTTTGCCTAGTTTCATTTCTGGTTCATCAATATAAGTGTAAGGTTCACAAGTAAATGTAGCATTAAATTTACCTGTTTTTTTCATTATTCTTTCAGGTGTATCTATAGTTACTTTATTTACTTTATAAAATACTTCAAGATCATCACTAAACTTTAATTTATTATTAAATTTTCTTAGTAACCAATTTTTCATATTCCTAAACTCTTTATCCCAAGTAGTTTTAGACATAAAATTAAATGGTACTGGTATGTTTATATCTCCATATCCTTTTTCTCTATATAAAGTTTTCCCGCCTGGGACTTTAACTTCTTCATATTCCATAATAGGAGAAGGTTTAGAAGGTCTAGCAGCTACTAAAAGATTTACATCTAAATTTGTTTCATCATTATATACTATAAAATATTTACCCAAAGGCTAGCCCTCCTTTTCCTTTTCTATAATTATTGGCGCTTCTGTTTATAGTCTTTATTACTTCTTTTGTTGTATCCGCCTTTAACTGCTTACCATCTATATAGACATTTACCACTGTTTCTCCGTCCGTTGTATTCAATGTTCCAAGTATAGCTTTGGCTGTTTGCATAGCTGTATCTTTAATCATATTCTCTGATTGAAGATGATTTTTCACTTTACTTCCTCTTGGTAACTCAACAACTTCATACCCCTTTTCATTGATAGCTGTAAGTCCCCCTTGAAAATAAGAAGTACCTAAAGCATTCCCAACAACATTCCCTGACATTCTTTCTGTATATTGGTATTGCACTGAATTGAATTGCTTTGTTTCAGGCTGCCATCCACTCCACCATCTTTTTAATTTATCCCAAGTGCTTAATATCTCACCGGTTCCTGTATCCACTTCATCATCTAAATCGGAATTCATTTGTCTTATTTTATCTATAGCATCTATTCTTGTTCCTTCAGCTTGATCTACCATTCCATCTCTTTGTCTTTTTGCTTCTGCAATCATCTTGTCTGCTTGTTCTGCTGTTAAAGCACCTGTTTCATCTCTTGATTTAACAATAAATGCTATTGTTTTCTCATATTCATCATTTGCTATCTCTACTGTCTTATCTCTACTTTCATTTAATTGTCTTATATGTTCTGCAGCTTGTTCAGCAGTTATTCTAGTATCATAATCTTTCATTCTTTGAAGAATTACTTGAGCTTCTACTTCATTTTCGCTTAATGCTTTTACTGCATTTTCTCTCATCATATTTTGTAAAGCAGTTATCTGATTAACTTCATCACCAGTTAAGGCTCTTTTTTCTTGACTTGCAGTATTTAATATTTCAAGAATACTATTTTCGTAATTTTGAGCCTGCGTTTTTCTATCTTCGTAAAACATATTTGTTTTATTGAATATATTAGCTTGCTCTTCATCAGTTAAAGTATTTTGTATAGTGAATAGTTCCTGTAACTCAGCTATACTGTCATTCTTTTGCTTTTCATATCCTGCAATTATTTGCGCACTCATTCCACTAAATTTAGATGTCATATCATTTTTGATTTGCTCTGAGATTGTTGTAGAGTTTATATACATGCTTTGCATTTCATTCTTAGCTGAATCGTCCAATTCTACATACGAACCTACCGCCGTCTTGGTAGCTTCACTTATTTTAGTTACTGTTGTTTGCATTCCGTTAGCTGCATAAGCTCCTGCAGTGTTAATTGATTGAGCTGTATATTCTATTTTATCAGCGAATAAATCAACTTCTGGTATCACTTCTTCATTTAAACCTTTATATACTGCGTATCCTGCTGCTGCAACTGCTGCTGCCGCTGCTACATAAGGTGCTGCTGCTATAGCAACTCCGCCTAAAGAACTTGCAAATCCTGCAACCCCACTAGCTCCCCCAGCTACTTTAGCTGCTGTCCCTACTGTCTCTGTTGCTACTTTTGCTGCTCCTAATTTACCTGATAATTTCCCCGCTACTTTTAATACTCCACCAAAACCTTCTGCTAGCTTTCCTGTTGTTCCTATAACTGGTCCTGCCGCTGCACTTAAAGCTGCTAACTTTATTATATTTTCTTTAGTTGCTGGACTTAACTCATTAAATTTTTGGATTAAATCTTTTAAAACTATCATTCCATCTTTAACAATTGGTAGTAATTCTACTCCTATCTCTCTTGCCATAGCTACTATTTCATTCTTTAAAATTTTGATTTGACTTTCGGTTGTAGCATACCTTTGACTTGCTTCATTTGTTAATGCAGTATTTTCTTTCCATGCTTGACTACCTATTTTAATAGACTTATTAAATAGATCTCCTGCACTACTTGCTCTTAAAAGTGCATCTCTTACTCTTGTCTCACTTAGGCCTAATTCATCTAAAATTACTGCTTTGCCATCTAATTTTCCTAATCCTTCTATGAATGTTATCAAAGCTCCTGTAGCATCATTTTTAAATTTATCTGCAAATTCTTGTGTAGATAATCCTGCAACTTTAGCAAAATCACCAACTGATTCGGAACCGCCTTGAATAGCCATTTGCATTTCTAACATTACTTTAGAGAAAGCACTACCCATTATTGTTATCCTATAGGCTTTTTATCCTATAGTTCTTACAGTTTCCTATAAGTTCGGCATACATTTTCACCCTCGACTTTACGTTAGGGGTTTACCACTCGTGGGACTGTTTTATTCTGTACTTTTATAAAATAAAAGCACAGGTTCAAGTCCTATGCTCTACGGTGGCAAGTAACTTTTAAATTACTTGCTTACCTCGGTATTGACATATTTATAATATTCCCATTTAAGTTTAGTTCCATCTGATAATTTCCCACTTGTTTTCCTTTTACCTTTGCAACATTGTGTTATGTCACTTTTACTGCAATTGTAAAACTCACTAGCTTCTTTTATACTATCAAATATTTTGTTAGTTGTAATACATATTACTTTTTTAGAATTTTGTCCTTGTTTTGATTCGCTTAATTTTCTTTTAGTTTCTTCTGATAATTTAACTCCTTTTCTTGGAGATATCTTACCTTTTCTAGATTCACTTATTTTACGCTTGGTTTCTTCAGAATGCCTTTTACCATACATTGGATGATTTTCACCACTTTGGCTTTTACTAATATTAAATTTATGTTCTTCACTTAAAGGTTTCCCTTTCTTGGCTTTGCTCATTCTTCTTAAACTTTCTTCTGAAAATACATTAATTTTCCCTTTATTCCAAGGCTCTTTTCCTTTATGAGATATACTCATTTTGTTTTTAGATTCTTCCGAATGATGCTGTCCATAAAAGTGATTTTCTTTACCTATATATCTTTTGCCATAAAAATAATTTCCTTTTCCACTGAATCTTTTACTCAATTTAAGTTTGGATTCTTTTGAAAATTTTAATCCTGTAACTGTTCCCCCTCCTTCTACTAGGTTATAAAACATTCTATCGTTAACTGCGTTATATTTCTTTATATATTCAATTTCAAGTGAATTTAATTCTTCAAAACTGTAAGCATAAGCCAAAATCTCACGAGCAAAGTTTTCCTCTCCATACTCTGCTATTGCATTTCTAAAAGCAACTCCACTTCCTAAATATTTTTTCCATTTTCCTTCTTTATCGAATTTCTTTTGGCCAATATATTTTTTATTGTTAATTTTATTGGTAGTCATATAAATAAATCCATAATAATTTTTCACTTCATTACTTCCTTTTCGATATATTATATTTATATTATACCATTTTGCATATTAACAATCAACTAACTAAACTCATATTTTAAACTTAGTTTCTACCGATTTTGGTAAATTCTCTATTGCTTATTTCTAAGCAACCCGGCAATAGTGTTTACCGGCTTCTGCTTCAATACCTACAGAACTTAATGCAGCTGAAAAAGACATAATATCCGCTTCAGTCATTCCAACTTGCTTACCTGCTCCTGCTAACCTCATAGCCATTGAAACTATATCAGCTTCAGTAGTAGCCATATTATTTCCTAAAGCAACTATAGTAGAACCTAATCTATTAAAGTCTTTTTGTGACATTTGAGTTATATTAGTAAACTTAGCAAGTTGTGATGCACCTTCTTCTCCAACCAAGTTAGTTGCATTTCCTAAATCTATGATAGTCCTCGTAAATCCTAAGATGTTATCTGTTTGAATTCCTAATTGACCTGCACTCTCTGCTACTGCTGCAATTTCTTCTGCACTACTTGGTAAAGCTAAAGACATATCCTTTATTCCTTTTTCTAAAGCCGCCATTTGCTCTGTTGTTCCATCTACCGTCTTTTTTACCCCTGCAAAAGCGCTCTCCCATTTAACTTGTGCATTAACTGCAGCTGTTCCCATAGCTACAATTGGAAGTGTTACAGTTTTAGTTAATGTTCCGCCTATCTTACTTGCTTTACTTCCAAAGTTAGAAATATTATCTCCAGCCTTTTGCAAACTTTCTCCGGCTGCTATCCATTTTGAATTTTGTTTATCTAGTTCTGTATTAGTTTTCTTTAACTCACCTTGAACTCTAGACAATTGTGATTCCGCTTCATTTAATTTAGTCTTATGATTATTTACGCTATTAACATTCTTATCTACTATAGCTTTTTGCTCAGTATATTCTGAGTTAACTTTATTTAACTGCTCTTTTAGCTTTTGAGCTTGTTCTGATTCTTCTCCATATAGTTTTACAGCTTGTTTATATTCACTTTGTAAACCTTCCTTAGTTTTCTTTAGTTCTTGAAGCTTTTTATTATTTTCCTCTGCTCTATTGCTAGCATTTTCTATACTATCTTTATATAAATTAATCTTATCTTTAAGAGTAGTGGTTTGCTTTGCTAATGCTTCTTGCTTATACTTTAAATCATCTGCATTTTTCCCGAAAGCATTCATTCGTTCTCCAGCAAGCTTAATCTCACTTTGAGTAAGCTTATACTGAGAATTTATATCCTTAAGTTTTTTATTATGCTCACTGTCATTTATTGTGAATATAGTACTGACTTTTCTTATTGATTCACTCAAATTTACACCTCCTTCTTAAAAAAGGTCTGAAAAGCTTTCTACATAAATTTCTTCCTCTTCTTCTTCTTGATTACCAAAAAATGAGTTAATAGTTTCTGCAACAACTTCTCTTAAATTATTTTTAAAATATTTGCTGTGTAATTCATCTAAAATTAAAATTTGTCTTAATGTAGAGCTTAAGAATCGCTCTTCTGACATATTAAGTTGATGTGTTGCTACATAGTAAAAATAATCTAAATTAAAATCTTTAATTTCTACTTCTCTTCCTTCAGTTCGGGATTTTTTTTTACTTCTGATTTAACCTCAAATTCTGATACACCACTTAATTCTTGATCAAGTAAATCATTTGTGATTCTACTTAATACTTCTATTGAATTCATGTTAATCATCATATTATTTTTTATATCTTCTTCGGATATTTCCTTACTAGACATACACCTTATAATTGCAGGCAACTTTTCAAGGTCATTTTCAAATGCATACTGATAGATTAATAAAAAAGCATTTCCATATTCTTTATGCATTTTAATTAAAGCGTTAAAATCTAGCTTTAACTCTATTTCCTTACCATTGATTTTTACTTTATATGTTTTTATTTCATTTACTAACATTAATAATTCCTCCAAATAAATTAAGGTAGTCTGTTGACTACCTTTTATTAAGCTGTTGTAAAATCTATTATTGTATCTGCTAATAGTTGTCCATGTATATCTCTTACATTTGTTACCATTACTGCATACTTTGTAGAAGCAGTTAAATTTTGTTTAGGATCTATAGTAATTACTTTATTAGCTCCATCTATTTTTATGGTGGAATCAACTACAGTAAAATCATTTTTTAATAAGCTAACTGTATAACTTACAATTTGGTTATTGAAAGTTAATGTTATATTATTAGCAACATTGACCGAGTCAGTTCCATCTGCTGGATTCCCTGTTACAGTAAGCTCATTTATTGCTTCTGTACTTGGTATTACTACAGTTTTACCCCAATTCTTTTTATGTGTTCCTTCATTAAAACCTTCATCAGTTGTTTTTACTGCATGTTTCCATATACCATTTTCCAATGGCATAAACAATCCTTTTAATGGTGCAGTTTGGTATTCTGTTTTACCTTCTTTTGTTTTAGCTTTATCTTCTGGAAGGCTTAATTTCCCTTTAAATAAAGTAAGATATTCCTTAGCACCACCACTTAATGTTTTTTCTGCCATTAATGCAATATAAGGAGGTTGATCATTTGCATTTTCTATTATACCTCCATCTTGTGCTAATTTTTTACCAAATAGAGCAACATAATCTTTTGTATCTATAGAAGCAAAATCTAAAGTAACTTCTATTTGTCCTAAACTATTTTCACTATCATATAATCTGTTTTCAGCATAGATAGTTGCTTGTTCTTCATTTGGTATTATTGATATTTCCCTTAGTCCAGGAAGATATTTAACTGTTTCATAAGTTGGTATTGCTCCATCTTCTGATAATATTGCATAGTAAGCTTTTTCTACTCCTGTAGTAATTTTCTTCATTATCTATTCCTCACTTTCATAATTAAATCTCAAAATATAATGAAAGAGCTTAGAACCTTCCTCAAATAGAGAACCTCCAAACTCTTTCATAAATTCATTTTCTTTCATTACATTTTTAATAGCCTTAACTATTGCTGTATAACTTCCTTTAGTAAATACATCTATCTGTATTCTATAATTAGTTTCGATTTCTTCATTTTCTGCGTATAAAGAACCCTCTTCATTCAGCACTTCATATTCAATATAAGGTGCTGTTGTATTATCAGGAGCTTTTAAAAGATATATTTTATTTCCTACTAAATTAGTTATTCTTTCATCAAATAAAACTTTTCTTATTAATTCTTCCAATTACTTAAGCACCCCCTTAGCTATAATATTTACAGCCTTATCAGATACCTTATCTACTGCATTACTAAAGAATCCTATATGTTTTTTATTCTTGCTAGAACCGAACTCATTCTCTATATCTTGAACTGTATCTCCTTTTATTTCAAAACCTAAATTTCCATCAAATCTTTTTATGGTGCTTTTCCATCTCTTTTTCATCTGGCCACTTGCTTCTGGTGAGTTATCAATTACAGCTTGCCTTACAATTTCAGCACCTTCTTTTAATGCCTTTCTTTTCTTCTTATCAGAGATATCCATATCATCTAAATCTTTAAAAATATCATCAAAGCCTTTAATCTCAATTGCCATTACTAATTACCTGTAACTTAGCCTTGATCTTTAATTCTTTATTTAAATATTTTATATTATCTATTTCAATTATTTCATATCTCTGATTATTGAAGAAAATATAACAATTACTATCGATATTTTTATAATATCTACTATGAAAATTTGTTATATTTTCCGATACTGTTTGCTTACTATCCCAATATTCCTTACCATAAAGGTCATTAACATCTGCCCAAGCTTTTTGGAAAGTTTTATAATCTTCTACCGGAAATCCTTCTTCATCATAAATAGTTTCTAGCCTTTGAAATTCTATCCTATGTCTTAATTGTCCTATATTCATATAACATCACCTTGACTATATTTTAGTTGCATTAATATAGTATCTAGTCCAAAAGCAATTTTACTTACATTTTTCCCTATAGTTTCAACTGCTCTATTCTCATAATAATGTGATACTAGTATTTTTATAGCAAGTTTATAAAGTCCTTTAGCATAGTCCTTCTTAATTCCAGCATTAGTTAAGTACTCCTCAGCTGCTAATTGCAGCCCTTTTATTAATTCATCTTCTTCACTATCATCTAGTTTTAAAAATAACTTTAATTCTTGTAATTCCATAATTCACCTCATAAAAAAGAGAGTAAGAATTAAATCTCACTCTCTAAAATAGCTTGTATAATATCAGCTTTCTTCATAGTTGAAGTAACCTTCATCCCTTTATTTTCAGCTATAGATTTTAACTCAACTACAGTAAGTGAATTATAATCAGTTTCAGCTCCTTCATTATCTAAAGACAATGTCATTGGAGCATTCTTAGGGAGTTACTGCTATCTCAACTTCTGCTTTTACTATAGCCTCTGCATCAACTGCTTGAATATCTAATCTTTCTCTTACTTTTATTCCTGTTTGATCCTTGCTCCATAAATCTCCTGCCTCTGTTGAAATTTCTATAGTCATATTTTCTCTATCAAATAAAGTTATAGCTTCTTTTAAATCTCCACAAATTAACGGATGTTTCCAAGCAGTTTCTTCTCCAACACTTCCTACACCTTTAGATTTTAAAACTTTATTTGAAACAACTGTAACTGGATAAACTCCAAATAATAGTTTTTGAGTTAAATTTGTTGGATTAGGTTGAAGTACATACTTACCATCTGAATCTTTTAACTTATCTAACCAATTAAAGCCATTTTGATTTGTTAAAACTCCTGATGTAACTGCAATTGCAGGATCTAAAGTAACATTAAATATGTCTTTTAATGCATCTAAGTTAGTTATAGCAACTTCTTTAGTATTAGTAATTTCATTAATCTTATTTACTATTAAAGCATTTCTAGTCGCTTTGCTTTTCTTTGCTATCCATCTTCTTAAGTAACCTAAGATATTTTCAGCAGTATCTTGTAATAATTCTCTTGTTACTTTTAATATACCACCTTTTTTCTTAACCTTATAAGTTATTTTCTCAAATTGTGGTGTAGATACATCTGGGAATTCTGCTTCTTCATCTACATTGTCGAAAGGAGTTTGATCTGCAGCTTTTTCTATAACTCTAGTTCCTGAAAGTGTAGTTACTGTTTCAACATTCACTAAATTTTCTAAAGCATCTTGACTTCTTCTTAATTCTTTTATTGATGTTTGAATATCTTGAGGTACTGTTAATCCTCCATCTGCATCAGTTCCTTCTTTCATAGTAGTTGCTACATTTAATATTTGCATATCTTTTTCAGCTACTGGTTTCTTTAATAATCCAGCTTTTATTGCATTAACAAAAGCATTTGCCACTTCTTTCCCCTTATTAACTGCTCCAGATATTACTGTTACATTTTCATTCTCAATTCCATCTTCTATTTTCCTTTGTGCTTCATCCTCTAGATCATATAGAACATCAAACTTTGCTTGAAGATTTATTAATTCTTCTTTAGCTGCTTTTGCTTCTTCAATCTTATTTTCATTAGCTAATTTTTTAGCTTCTGCCTTTTTAGCATTAATTTGATTTAATAATTCCCTTAATTCTTTATTCATTTACTTTACCTCTCTTATTTTTAATTTTTTGTATAAAAAAAGAACTAGATTAAATCTAATTCCATTAATAACTTAGCTTTTTCAGATTCTATATCATTTTCAATAACTTTAGGAATTTTATTTTTTAATTCCATCTTCATTTTATTAATAACTTCCTGTGGTAACATTCCGTTATTAATACTAGCAACTAATTTAATATTATTAGTAAACATTATTTCATCAACAAACTTCTTTTCTAAAGCTTGTTGTGGTGTTAGCCATGTTTCCTTATTCATCATTTCTAATAATTCTTCATTAGATAAACCTGTTTTTAGTCTATAAGCATTTGAAATAGTTGCATTAACATTCTTTAATATCTCTGCTCCTTTTTCCATATCCCTATAATCTCCACCAAATCCACCACTAGCATTATGAATCATAAGTTGTCCTGTAGGTGATATTTCTATTTTATCTCCAGCCATAGCAATAACTGATGCTGCACTTGCTGCTAATCCAACAACTTTTGTTGTAACTTTACCACTATAAGATTTTAGTGCAGTATATATTTCACTACCTGCAAATACAGAACCACCTCCACTATTTATTTCAACTTCTAAGTCCTCATTATTCGCTTGATTTATCAAATCATTTATTTTACTAGGACTTGTTGCTTCTACTTCAAAATAATCATAAATCCACTGGTCATCATTATCTATGATTGGTCCTTTTACTGAAATCTTCATTTATTCCTCACCTCCTTTCGCATATTGTTTACCTACATCAGTTATAGGAATATAGTTTCCATTCATAAATAGTTTATCCCCTCCTTCTGCTGATGGATATCCTAGTTCCTCTCTGCCTTCATCAGGCATGATTAATCCATTGTTAACCCCCTTAGAAAGTACTTCCATCTGTGTTTTAGCATCTGTTCTTAAAATTACCTTTTCATTAAATTTAAAATGATATCCTTGTTCTATTTCATCTTTACTTAATAACTTATAATTAAGCTCTTCTTCATATTGCTTTAATATAAATAATACAGTGTCTACATAAAAGCTAAGTTGTTGCATTTCTGAATTAGAATAAGAACTCTTTTCATAATCATTTAATTGATTAGGTTTAATCCCAAATGCACCTGCTATTTGTAGGGCGTTAAACTTTTTTAACTCAAAGAATTGACTATCAGTTAATTTAATATCTAAAGGTACTAGCTTCATTCCCAAAGGTACAGGAATAATCTTTCCTGAATTTTTAGAGCCATTAGCAAAATTTTCAAATCCTTTTACAAGTCTTGTTTCTGCATCTTGGTCTAAATCTCCAGTATATTCAAGTACAGCTTTAGCTGTAAGTCCGCTTTTATATAAGTTATTCATAAAATTTTGACTTTCTAATCCGCCTTCTAAAGTGCTTTTTAATATTTCTCTTACTGGAACACCTATAATGCCATCAAAACTATATGAAGTTTTAAAATGCATTACATCATCACTATTGAATAAATACTGTTCTGTTGAATATTTATCCGTATATAAGTACCATATTCTCCCCTTTGCACCAAAATAGCCTTGGTCATCTATAAGGACCTGAACATCATTGGAAGGCATTACCCACAAATCTTGTATTTCATAACTCCCACCATATTTGTCTCTTTTGAATTTTCTTCTTATCCATACATAAGCATTACCATAATGATTTCTATTTTGCTCTACTGTCGCCCAAAATATAGAAGGTGTCATTAGAGCATTAGGTCTTGTCCTTAAAAGCTTGTGAACTTTATTAGACTTAACTCTTTGCACTCCCTTATCCGTATCTTGACGAAACTTCAAAGGCATTTTCCCTAATGTTTCTGATAACATTTTTAAGCAAGTAAAATAAGTAACTTCACTTACTAATTTCTTAGGAGTTGAGCCTATCCCTAACCATTCAAGTAATTCTTGACTTTGCATGTCTACAGATTTAGCTGGAATAATAGCATTTTTTATTTCCTTTACAATTCTACTAAATACATTCAATTTCTCACCTCCTTTACCATCCCATCATCTTCAAGTAATCCTCTGTAACCTTTTTAATGTTTACTGAGTTTCCTTGCAGATACAATTGTGTATAACAGAAAATACTTGCTACTACTAAATCTATTCTTGTTTTATTCTTATTTTCCTTAGCTAGTAATATATCATCTGTTGTTCTTCCTTTTATTGTTGTAGTATTACTCATACACCAATCTAAAAGCTTATTATTTTCATAAAATACTTTTCCCAAATAAACATCATCCCTGAATTGCTTTATAGCTGGTGATAAATTGCTATATGTTTGCTTTAAAAGTATAACTTCATAATCCTTTGCTAGACTTTCCATCATCTGCATAGCATTAAATGGATCTGACACAATGCATTTGATTTTACAATTATACTTAGTTTCTATATTCCTTATATGTTCTTCAACTATTGTATAGTTAACTATTGCTCCAGGAGTTATAGTACAATACCCTTTTTCTTGATAAGATCTATAATCTATCTTTTCTCTTCTTTCTGGAAGTGTATCTTCTGGTAAAAATCCATGTGATGTTAGATAGTATTTGTCATTTTCTTTATACATTATAGAAACAGCTGTTAAATCGGTAGTTAATGATAAATCTACTCCAATGATAACTTCTTTGCCTTCAAGGTTTATATTCTTAAGTGAACCTTCTTTCCACTTTTCAAAATCAATATATCCATTTTCTAAAACTCCGCTAAGTTTTTGATTCAGAATCTTAATTCTAAATTCTTTCATAGCACTTGGGATTTTCAAACCTTTTTTATACTCTTGTCTTAAAAAGTTTCTTCCATTTTCTAAATTCATTTGTAATGGATTAGCTTTCCACCAATTTAATTCATCATTAAAATCATCACCTTCATCAAGCTCAAAAAGCAACCCAAATGTGTTAATTGTTTCATCATCAACCCCTAATAGAATACTCTTATGGTATTCAAGTAAATCATTAAAAGCATTAAACTCTAAATCATATTGAGTTGATATATAAATACTTAATCTATCCTTAGTTGACATTTGAGATAATTTTAATGCTCCTATAATAGTTCCATCCTCCTGGTTAGCAACTTCATCTACTATAAAACTACTTAGCAATAATCCATTTATGTTGTTTGCCTCTCCACTTAAATGTTTTGTAGTGCACTCGTTTAATTTACATTCAATTTTATCTCTAGTTACCTTAAAATGTTTAGAGATCAAAGGACTAGCTTTTATTACTTCTACTATCGCATCTCTTACTAATGCAGATATATCTCTCGTTTTGCCAGCTGTGGCATGTTGAGCAAATTTAGGACTTCTTAGCATTATTAGTAGTTCAGTTACTCCCGCAATAAAAGACTTTGTACCCTTTCTTCCTATCTCAAGATAAACCTCTTCTATCATTCTTTTTCTAAATCCAGTTTCGTCTAATTCTTTATAATACCAACAGAATATATTTTCCCAAATCATCATTTGGAATCCTTCTGCATGGTCTAATATAGGCTCATTTGCATAGAATCCAGTAGCATAACTCATTAGACTTAACAAGTTATATATTGTTTCCGCTTCGTTAAAATCAAAAAAACAAGGTAGATTTACCTTGCCATCTAATCTATCTACATATCTTTTGCACTCTAATTTAACCCACTTATTAGCAATAAACTTTCCTTCAATAACTTCCTTTGCCCAAAGATACCCTTTAAGGTCTTGTTTATCCATTTCTGCCACCTGCTAAGACTTGTAGTAAAGGATCTTGTTTTTCTTGCTCTGCTTGTAAATTGATATTACCTAATTTTGCTCTGCTTTGAGGACTTAATGATAATTCATTACAACATCTAAAGAAGTCTTTAGTATATTCACTTTTAGCTTTTAATATATCCTTATCAAACAACTTGCTAGAATCCTTATTTATCATTTTTTCTATCTGTTGAAGTCTATCTATTGAGATTGCAGCTTGAGATAATATATAAACATCTAAATTTCCAAGTATCCCACTCTCTCCTAGCTGCTCTATAATATAATTAAATATTTTCTTTTGTCTCGCATTTAAATGAGTTGGTGGGTAAATGTTATCTGCTCCACCTTTTAATTTTTCTTCTGTTTCTAACCTTAACTCTTTCTCTTCTTTAGTTAGGTTTTTACTCATAACCTTAACACTTTTACTAGGCCTTGCCACCACCTCACCTCCTTATTT
>OKVV01000523.1_pt1 | contig 21016 bp, 20 predicted proteins | sample 1606871 | NCBI WGS metagenome assembly OKVV01 (sample SAMN03281011, study PRJEB24777) | human gut metagenome | isolation source: fecal sample PR176 from 1 month old male Indian infant, caesarean delivered... | place: Singapore | collected 2006-01-13
GTTCTCTTAGACATAAAAATTCCTCCTGGTATGTTTTCTTCTAGTCTACACACCTTAATTTTTCTGTCTAGTTAATTTGTAGCCTATCCAATGTTTATCACGCGCTGGAGGGCGGAAAGAACGCATTAGATTACTACAAACAATACAAGCAAAACAAAGCGCATTGTGGCAGACGACCAATTATGTTACCCGATCATCAAACTAGCTACATTCAAAAAAAGGGCACTCAAGGGTGGACTCTAGATGCAGTCTTCGGTCGGAGCGAACAACCCATTAATTGTTCTGTCCGCACTTTGTATCGAAAGTTCAAAAACGGTGAATTTAATGTCTTGGATTTGCCAATGAAAGGGAAGCGTAAACCCAATGGACACCAAGAAAAACGTGGTAGGCAAGCTTACAAAAGAACGATTCGTGAAAGAAACACCCGCTATCAGAATTTCGATGAAGAATTCGGACACCTCGAAGGTGAACACCATTGTTGGAGTGAAACACAAGAGCGCTGTGATTACGCTAGTAGAGCGACTATCCAAAGCCATCATTACCTTAAAACCTGCTGGTAGACAGGCGAAAGACATTGAATTTACATTGAATAACTGGTTTCAAGCTTTTCCACCACACCTTTTCAAGACAATCACCTTTGATTGTTGTAAAGAGTTTTCCAATTGGAAATCGATCTGCAATACCAATGATATCGAAATTTTTTTTGCTGATCCCGGAACCCCTTCACAACGCTCCTTAAACGAAAACTCAAATGGGTTGCTTCATAAAAATGGGCTCCCAAAATTAATGGACTTTAGAGAATCCCCTGAATCTTTCATTCAGAGTATCGCTGCTAAAAGAAATCACATTCCCAGAAAATCATTGCACTATAAGACACCGATGGAAGTATTTTTGAGTTATGTGAGCCAAGACGATTTGTCTAGCTTAATTTGACATTTGAGATAACGAAAAAAAGGAAATTCCGAAGCATTTCCTAAAGTGTGATTTGATCAAAACAACACCATTTGACAAAGAACCCTTTTTTCTTAGTCGCACCAGAGATTCGAAGATGGTGAAAAAGTTTCAATTCAGAAAAAAGTGCAAAAATTTCATTTGGTAATTGCTTTTTGATAGAAGTTTGATTTAACATAAGAGAGGAGTCCCCTTGCTTATTTTGTTTTTTAGTCGAACTCATTATAAAGCATAGAGGACTCTTTTTGTGTACTCTGAAAAGAAAAAGCGGATTAAATCAAGACTTATATTCAATTGTCAAAGGAAGGCACTACATTAGAAGTTATTCAAGTTTTACATGTGCGAAACTTGAGTTATAATTCTATAATCCCTTTTTGCACTAAAAATTTTCGTCTTATTAAAACCAAGAATGCCGACACAATTACTACAATAAGGACGCTCACTAACCCAATGATTGGATGATTAGAGTAGGCAAAACCGAGGATTGGCCCAAATGCCACGGTTGAAGAAATCCCAAAAACAGAATAAATGGAACACAATACACCACAACTTAACATATTTAATGGAATCATAAATTTAGGATCAACCAACATAAATGGAATGGCTGGCTCACTCATAAGCAGAAAACTCATTAAGAATGAAGTTGTTCCCGCAACTTTTTCATCTTCATCAAAATAGTTCCCCTTACGATCGATAATCGTCGCTAAACCAACCGCCATCGATGGAACCATAAATGCGGCAGTCGCCATAGTAATCGGCCAACGAACCCCTTCGTTTAACATGGTTAAAGCAAATAAACCTGCGACTTTATTAACCGGGCCACCTAAGTCAAACCCAATCATAGCACCTAAAATCAATCCTAAAATGATTGCATTGCTTCCGTAAAGTGAAGTAAGGAAGGTTTTCAACCATTCATTAATAAACAAAATTGGTTGTTGGATCACGGTAGCCGAGAGTAAGCCAATCACTAGGGTTACGACTGTGGGAGTAACTACCAATGAAAAAAGTGCTTTCCCAGACCCTTTTAAAGGAATTCTTCCCATCCAAATCGACATATAACCTACTAACAATCCTATTATGATTGCTCCAAAAATACCTAGATCATTTTGATTTGCATAAAGTGCAAGCATAAAAGCAGGTGCTAAAGCAATTTTATTTGCGACAGAGTAGGCGATAAACATACAACAAAATATATCAAACCGTTCAAGTCCTGCTTGAGCAATAAAGTTAAAGAAATCAAATAGCGGAAAATTTTCTGGCATAAAAGTTTTCACTGCAGTAAATAAAGCACCCACTATAATTACAGGAAGCATATAATTTGTTCCCGCAACTAAATGTAGTTTGATGTCAGCAGGCGTAAATTTTTTATTTGTCGTTTCCATCCTCTATTTCCCCATTTCACTCAGTTTTTGCATAACATCCTTACTTTTTGCTAAAGCTTCTGTGGTATCAATTTTAAGTACTGGCTTACCTTCAAATCTATCCATTCCTTGAATAGATGTGTCAATCGCAAGGACTACTGCATCTGCTGAATCAATATCTTTTTGAGAAAGTTGATTTTCTACACCTGATGCTGATTGTGTTTCCATCAATAATTCGTGCCCTTCTTTTTTTGCTGCTTTTTTGAGTGCTTTTGAAGCCATAAATGTGTGCATTAAACCTGCTGGACAAGCCGCTACTCCTACGAATTTCATATTAAATTTCCTCCTTTAATAAATTAATTATTTTGTCAGCCGAATCAGCTTTGATAATTTCTTCTATCACATCTTCATCTGCTAACTGTTCGGCAATTTTTGCTAAGATTTTTAAATGAGTTTGATCTTTTGATTCTTTAGGACTGAGTATTAAAAAAACTAAATTTACCGATTGTCCATCAATTGTTTCCCAATCAATGGGGTATTTTAATTTCCCAATAATAACAGCCGCTTTTGTAACACCACTGCTAATGCCATGAGGAATCGCAATCCCCTTAACAAAACCTGTAGAAAGCTCAGATTCTCGTTTCAAAACATCCTTTAAAGTTTGCACCCAATTGTTTACTGAGCGAGTCGCATCACTTTTAATAAGATATTTAAACAATTCGCTTTTCTTACTAAAAGGCAACTCTAAAAAGACATTGTCTTCAGTTAGAATTTCATTCATCGACTAATCCTCCTTTACTCCTAATTAGATCTTTAAACCAAGTAAAACTTTCTTTTTTAATTCGATTCATCGTTCCAATTGAATCGTCATCTCGATCCACATAGATAAAGCCATATCGTTTTTTCATTTCCCCACGAGAACTAAGAATGTCTATAGGAGCCCAAGTTTGATAGCCTATGCAGTTTACGCCATCATCTAATATTGCCTTCATCATTTGTTTTACATGGGATTTAAAGAAGTCAACACGGTAAGAATCCGTAACGGTCCCCTCATCATTCAATTGCTCAACTACCCCCATGCCATTTTCCATAATGAAAATAGGCAATTTGTATCTAGATGAAAGTTTATTTAAGCCCCCTCGTAGCCCAACAGGATCAATGGTCCAATCCCATTCCGTTCTTTGAAGAAATGTATTTTTCGGTAAAGGAGAAGGTTTACCCGCAAAACTTTCTAACAACGCATCAGCAAAGGAATAGTCTTCAAAACTACGATTTGTCATTTGAGAAGAATAGTAACTAATGCCAATAAAGTCTGGTTGTATATTCGTTAATTTCGCCAAGTCTTCTACTTCGATATTTGGTTGGATTTTTTTTGAAATCCATGCAGCTTTGTTTCTTTCCGGGTAGTCCCCTTTAATCATCACATCAAGCGTATTGTAGTTTGCATCCTCATCTTGAAATTGTGCGGTTAAAACATCTTCTGGATGGGCGCTCTCAGGATAGATTGGGCAATAATTGATCATAACTCCCGCTTTGTTATCAGGGTACTTTTTGTGAGAATACTTAATCATCTCTGCCGCGCCTAAATTCAAATAGTAATTAATTTGTTCGAGATCTTTTTTAAAAGTAGCATCTGATTTTGAATGTCCCCCAAGCAGTGCTGCAGCAAGTTTACAACCATTTTGCTCATTCATAGGGATCCACCATTTTACTTTACTTCCATATTCATCAATCAAGAATCGGGTGTAGCTATTAAAAACCTTAAGTGTTTCTCGTGAAGTCCAGCCACCGAATTTTTCGAGAAGTGCAAAAGGTAAATCAAAATGATAAGCACAAATCATAGGCTCAATATTCCGTTCAATTAACGCATCTATAAACCGATGATAAAAGGCGACTCCTTCTTCATTTACTTGATCATCACCATTAGGAAAAATTCTTGACCAGGCAATTGAAAATCGATAGCTATTAAACCCAAGCTCTTTCAATAAATCAAAATCTTCTTCATACCGATGATAAGTATCAATTCCGGCGTTAATACTCCAGGTAGGAAACCCCATTTTGTCTCCAAACACATCATAAACCGACTTGCCTTTTCCATATTCTAGCGTATTGGCTCCTTCTGTTTGATGCGCTGATACTGATCCACCCCAAAAGAAATCATTAGGAAGTTTTCTATTCATTTTATTCAACTCGCTTTCTGTTCATAGGTTTATCATACGGATTATCACCTTTTCCAATTGTATATATCTCATATTTATTATATAATTTTCATATAAATTGAAATCGAATACAAAGGAAGTAAGAACATGGTACAGAACCTTGAAAGGATTGCCGAAAACTCATTTATCCACGAATATGCACATCATCCATATCAAATAGAACACCATCTATCCCAATTTCTTAATAGCACTGATAATGAATATCAACGTACGTTAACCTTGGATACGTATGTTAATGTTTTAGCTCCTACTCCTTTAAGAGCAAGGAAAAACTCAATCATCAGTTTTCTAACTATCTACTGTCGAATCGCAATTGATCTTGGCCTACCTGCAGAAAAAAGTTTTTCCGTTAGTGATTATTTCATTAACGAGACAGAAAAAGCAGAAACAAAAGAACAATTAGAAATTATTTTTAATGATATTCTTTATGGATACAAACACTTAATTAATTCAAATCGGATAACCATCTATACGCTCCATGTTGTGAAAGCCATTCAATATATCCATACGAATCTGTATCAACCACTACGGATTAAAGATATCGCTGATCAGTTGGGAATAAACGAGCGCTACTTCTCTACTCTCTTTTCAAAAGAAGTGGGCATGCCCCCTAGCAAGTATGTTCAAAAGCAAAAAATTAAAACAGCTAAGTCTCTTTTAGCCAGTCAGGATTTGTCCATCACTGATATTTCAAATCTGTTACATTTTTCAGACACGCCACATTTTTGTAAAGTTTTTAAATACTTGACCGGAGTAAGCCCAAGCAAATTTAGGAATACCCATATTTCATAATCTAGTGTTCTTGAGTAAGGTAAGAACAGATAATTGGTCTAAGTTTACTTGGCAATCGCTATTTTTTGACGGCGGATTTTACAATGAACTTAGACACCCAGTAAAATAAAAAAACGTCATCGCAAAATTCCATGTATTATTGAGGCTCCACAACCAATCAATAAAGGATGAAATCACGATGACGCAACCTGAGAATACCACAGTATCACGTAAAGAAAAACACCAAAATTTTGCCGAACGCCTAAAAATTGAAGCTTGGAAATCTCAAGAAGAACCATTATCCAACAACGAAATTGCAAAATTACTTGGGCGTGCACGCCAGACCATTCACACTGAAATTAAGGATGGGACCATTCGTCAAATTCGTCATCAGAAGCAACGAGGCAAATTATATGAGTATGAACATTTTGCTTACTCTGCACAGGCTGGGCAAGCAGCCTATGAAAAAGCTCGACTTCATTCAGTAAAACAACCGAAATGGATCAAAGCACCAGACTTTATGGCCTATGCGGATTATATGATGAAAGTTAAAAACTACTCCCCAGATGCTGTTGTTGGACGGGCGAAGCGTGAGAATCGCTTTCCTCATGAAGAGCTTCCTAATACAAGCTCCTTGTACCATTATATTGATCTTGGCTTGATGGATACCCGTAATATTGACTTACGCCTCAAAGTGCGACGTAGCCCAAAGAAAGCACGCATCAATAGGAATAAGCGAATTTTAGGTGAACTGATTGAAAAGCGATCAGATATTGTGGATAGTCGAGAAGAGTTTGGCCATTGGGAAATCGATACAGTGGTCGGTCTACGTACAGGCAAGGACCATGCCCTCTTGACTTTGACAGAACGGAAAACCCGCTACGAGATGATCATAAAAATTGATGGCAAGGTGGCAGATCCAGTAAACCGTGCTCTAAAAACCTTACAGGAGGCTGCTGGCAAAGACTTTGCGCGATTGTTCAAAACAATTACTTCAGACAATGGCGCTGAGTTTTCCAGCATCTCTGAACTTTTGTCAGAGGTAACGGCTGTGTACTTTACTCATCCGTATTCCTCATGGGAAAGAGGAACCAACGAAAACCACAATGGTATCATCCGGCGATTTATTCCAAAAGGCACACGTTTGGCAGAAATTTCTCACTCCCACATCCGACGTGTACAAGATTGGATGAATAATTATCCGAGGCGTATTTTAGGCTACGCAACACCATTAGAGTGTCTGATGGCTGAGCTGAGAATCTTAGTGAACAGCCCGGTCTCCACCATGGCCTGGGAGGCTCGTTGTCAAGTACCTGCTAGAAAGAATAACAAACTAAATAACAAGCGAATCTCAATAGGTGGCTAAGTTCTACTTGAAATTTGCGGATAATATTTATATTCCAAAACCTAGTTTGTTTTCAGAACCTAGAGGAGTTGGAGATGCTAGAAAAGCGATATCCGCTGCTAGAGGATTATGAATACCAGAAGGACAAATCATATATTTTGCAGTCGATTGTGACTGTCAAGGTTGGGAAATTTCAGAATATATTATTCCGTATTTTACAGGTATTATGAAAGCAATGTATGATTCTAGTTATCACTACGGTATTTACGGAACAAGAAACGTGTGTACTACGGTTGAAAAAGCCATGTTCAATGAAATATTATCATTAAGGTCTATTTTTGTTTCCAATATGTCCAGTGGTTTTTCAGGGAATCTCGGCTTTCCTCAACCTGAAAATTGGGCATTTGATCAGTTTTATGAGCCAAGTGGCGGGATTGGTTCTGGTGTTGGAAATGTTTTAATAGACAAGGTAGCTGTTTCTGGAAAAAATACAGGTTTTTCGCAATTAACTAATGGATTGTCGATGTTAGATAGTTTTGCAGATTTATTGGGATATAAAAGCTTAATTGGGGAAGAGATAAGGGCAGGACAAGAATATCAATTTAGTTTATGGACTCTTCCGGCAGATATTGATGTTACGATTTCATTTATGAATGAATTGTCAGTTCCTGGAGAGTCAAGTTTAGTACTTGAAGTAGAAAACGGCGTTTTATCTCCGAAGGCAAAGCTCGATTTAGATAACTATATTGATGGGATCAAAAATACTAGTTATGTTGAGAATACTATAGATAGTTTTGTATCTGGAATCCGATATGGAGATGTGTCATTTGAAGTAGAACTGAAATCGGACCGTAGTTACTCTATTAAGGTAATCGTAAACTCAAAAGAATTTGATTATAATGGTGTTAGTTATACGGTATCAGCTGAGATTGAGATTGAAGTCCATGCAAGATTCTTTGATGTCGATGGAATTGATGAAGTTGTTGATGAGGCGATGAAGAATGTACCGGTAATAGCAGCGTCTATTGTGTTGGGGTTGTTGTTAGGGGCCTTAATTGTGGGCAGTGGGGGAACTATAATAGCTGCGGGGGCTACAGAAGCAATCAAACAAATCATCGCTTTTTTTGGGTTCTATAATATTTCGTGTTGGTGGAAAATCGAAGCCGATTTTCTGCCAACACTTTTTTCTTTTATTCCAAATCAAAAAGAGACTCACATTTGGTAAAATTTAGTCGACTAAAACAATACCCTACCAAAGGAGTCTCTCAATGGACAATCATACTAGAAAATTACGGTTCTACAATATTTAGTGTTGGTGGAAAATCTACGGATTTTCTACTGACACTTTTTTTGTAAAAAAAGATAGAAAAAGAGATAGCCTAACTGGTAGAATTTAGTCGACTAAAACAAAACCACACCAAGAAAGGATATCTCCATGGATCATTGTACTAGAAAATTGTTAGGTTTAACAGATGAAAATTTATTCTTCGAAGAAGAATGGTTAGAGACTATAGAAGAAGAGGGGTTTCGCACCAATCTTATCCATGCCAAACTTAGCTATATACCAAGCCATTGCCGTAAATGTGGTATCAAAAATGAAGGACAAATCATCAAGAATGGCTCACATAAAACAAAAGTCCAACTTTTGCCTTATCGAGACACCAAAACAGAATTACGCTTGGTACGTACGCGCTTTTACTGTAAAGAATGTCAGTCGACATTCAACGCTCAGACCAATTTGGTGGATGAAAACTGCTATCTTTCAAAGGAATTAAAGGTTCAAATTGCCTTGGAACTGGCGAAGAATACAACAAGAAAAGAAATTGCCGATCGCTATTTTGTCTCTGACGTAACCGTTCTGCGTGTCCTACACACCTGTTTAAAAACGTATCATCCTCGTTTTGATACATTGCCTTCGGTCCTTTGTTTTGACGAGTTCAAATCGATGAAGTCCTGCAGTGGAAAAATGAGTTTTGTCTTTATGAATGGGCAGACCCAGCAATTAATCGGTGTATTGGAGAATCGACGCTTGGCTTTCTTAAAACCATATTTCCTTAAATTCACTCGAAAAGCACGAGCAAACGTGAAAAACGTCGTGATAGATATGAATGCCCCTTATTTTGAACTCGTAAAGGCGGTCTTCCCAAACGCAAAAATCGTGACCGATCGCTTTCACATTGTCCAACAAATCACTCGTGCGTTAAACCAGTTGAGAATTAAAACAATGAACAGCTTTCAAAAAACGGAACCGACAAAGTATTGACGATTGAAGCGATTCTGGAAATTACTCCTTAAGCATGCTTATGATCTGGATAGTTCCAATTATCAATATGATCGATCCTTTCGTAGACCAATGACGCAAAAAGCGATCGTCGATGAACTTTTGAGTTATGACAAGCAATTAACAAGGGCTTACGAGACTTGTCAGCTCCTCCTCTATCACTTTAAACACAAGGACAACTAAAGCTTTTTCGATACGATCAACAGCTTAGATCAACGCCTCCTACAATGGTTTTGTAAGAAGCTGACGTTTTTAAATAAATACAAATCAGGGATTCAATATGCTTTAAAAACCAGGTATAGTAATGGGGCATTAGAAGGAACAAACAACAAGATAAAAGTGATAAAACGAGTAGCCTACGGCTATCGAAATTGCCACAACTTTCGAGCAAGAATTTATCTCCTTCAAGGCTTGATCTTCCAAGTAAAACAAAAACCAGTTAAGCACGCTGCCTAACTGATTATGACTAAATTTTCAGGTGTATTTCTCTCTACCAACACTAAATGTCGAAGAGCCAAAATTACTTACAACTAGAAAGAAAAAACCATGAGGTAGCTACCTAAATGGCTGGCTACTTCACGGTTTTGAAGGAATTTTTTTGCTTTTTTACCTGATTTCCTTTCAAAATTTAAACGAGCTTAGGCATCTTGTATCCAGCATTCACTATAATTTGTTTAACTAGAGAAGACACTATTTATTACAATAAAACATCTGCATATTCTAATTTTCCTAAAATTCTTTTTTTACAAAATGATATATGAAAAAGTTAGTCTAGTTTTTACGTACTATACGCCAACCCCACTTTATTAATTCTCTTTTGGTGAAAACAGAAGAACTGAAATAATTGTTCATTTATGGATTAACAACTAGCCAACCTTTTTCATTACACATTTTAAAACAGCGTTGGGACAAGTGTCAACCGCATAGTCAGCATTTTCCACATTGCCGTTGTCAGGAATAATTCACAGTCTACGGCCTACCTCAAAAACTTCAGTATTTCCTCATGCATAGTTCCCGGTGTGCACACAAATATTTTTGTTTTTGTTATAAGTAGATACTGAGACTCTCACCATGATACTAGCGATATCCATTAGCTAGTAATTATCTGTGTCAGAAATATTAATGTACCTGTAGTTTTAAATTGTCCAGTAGACACTATTTATTTGGCAAGAATTGCAAAAGCACCATAGGGCGGCAAACTCACTAAGTCTTCACTTAAATCAATAGGAGCGTTCGCAATCAACACTTCGTCTGCAAGGTCAAACTTACTTAAATCGAATTGATCCATATTATTGGAAATATTTGCCACTACCAACAACGTCTTCCCTTCATACGTTCGTGTATAAGCGAAGATGTTTTTATGGCTTTCCAATAATTGATAATCACCATAAACAACTAACGGATTATTCTTTCGATAATTAATCAGAAAACGATACACATTCAAGATAGAGTTTGGATCATTTAGTTGTGCGTGAACATTAATTTTCTTGTAATTTTGGTTGACTGGTAACCACGGCTTACCCGTGGTGAATCCAGCATTTTCACTATCATCCCACTGCATTGGCGTACGGGCGTTATCTCGCCCTTTAATATTAATCGCATGTAATAGAGTCTGCTCATCGTAGCCCTTTTTTAATCGATCAAAATACATATTACGTGCCTCAATATCATCGACTTGATCGATACTATCTACAGTGATATTAGTCATTCCTATTTCCTCACCTTGATAGACGTAAGGTGTTCCTTTTAGAAAATGCAAAAGAATTGCAAAAAGTTTAGCACTTTCTAGCCAATATTCATTATCATTTCCCCATCTAGAAACAATCCGAGGTAAATCATGATTATTCCAAAAAAGACTATTCCATCCTTGATTACCGAGGGCTATCTGCCATTTAGAAATAACCTCTTTCAAGTCTGCGATTTTTAAAGGTGCTAGATCCCATTTCTCTGAACTGTCTTTTTTATTCTTTTGGTCTAGCATCATATGTTCAAATTGAAAAATCATCGATAGTTCGTGTCGTTGTGGATCAGAAAATAATTTCCCAATTTCTGGTGTCGCGCCCCAAGTTTCCCCTACAGTTAAAATATTTGAATTCTTACCAAAGGTTGCTTGATTCATTTCTTGTAAGTATTCATGTAAATGTGGTCCATTCGCTGTAATTTTCTTGTCTGGATCTTTACCTACTAAATCAATCACATCCAAGCGAAAACCACCAATTCCCTTATCTAGCCAAAAATTCATCATATCATATATTTCATGGCGCATCTGGGTTGATTTCCAGTTGAGATCTGGTTGTTCTTCCGTAAATAAGTGAAGAAAATACTGTTCGCTTTCTTCATCAAACTTCCAGGCAGACCCACTAAATACCGAGGTCAAATCATTTGGGACTTGACCCTTGTATCCATCTCGCCATATATAATAGTCTCGGTAAGGATTTTCTTTACTCTTCCTGGCTTCAATAAACCACGGATGTTGATCCGAGGTATGATTTACAACTAAATCCATAATTAAACGAATCTCTCTCTTGCTGGCTTCTGCAATCAACTTCTCCATATCAGCCATCGAGCCAAAATCTACTAAGATTTTTTTATAATCACTAATATCATAGCCATTGTCTTTATTGGGAGATTGATAAACAGGACATAGCCAAATTGCTTTAATTCCTAAATAGGTTAAATAAGCTAATTTCTCAATAATCCCGGGAATATCCCCCATCCCATTACCAGTGGTATCTTTAAAACTACGGGGATAAATTTGATAAATGACTCCATCTTTCCACCAAACTTCATTTTTCATTAGATAAACTCTCCTGTTCTCCTACGTTCAATTGACGACTATAGAGAAAACTAATCATCACAGATACTGCGACAAAAATAAATAACGCCATCGCGTCCTTTATCCCAGCTACTCTTAAACAAAGATAAACAAGAGCTGGTAAGGTCAGTAAGGATACAGTCATGGTTAACGCCTGACCGTTGGTTAGTTGTCTTTGAGTTACACTCTTTTTCAATAGTTGACTAAGTATCACTTCTGTCAATAATGACACAATAATAAAAGGTAAGGTCTTTAAATATAGGGTCAAAAAAGTAATATTCATTAAATCATTGTGACCGGCCTTCACTAATTGACCTAAGTCAGCTGCCGGCTCAGTATTATCTGAAAGATTTCGTAATAACTCATAATTAATAGAACCAACATTTTTTATGTTTAAACCCGTCTTTTCAATTGTAATGCCTGTCTCTTGTGACAAATTATCCAGACTATTCTTATCTGATAAAGGTGTAAGCACTTGGTTATCAGATATTTTGATTTTTGCACTCATTATTTCTCGACCGAACGCACCTAAGTTGACTTGACTGGCTTGAAAACCAATCAAAATTAAACTTAAGCCTAGCACTAAAATAAGTAAATAGGAAAGTGGCTTACTCTGGTTTTTTCCCTGATAACGGGAAATCTCGTTAAACTTAAACTGTAAGCCATTTGTAAAAAGCTCTAACATTTTTGCAACTCCCTTGTTGAATCACGAATGATTAAATCTACATCGATATCCCGATAACTTTGACTATCTACATCCTTGTTACCATTTTTTAACTCGATCAACAAGTTGATTGCTTGCGCACCCAATTCACCTGGATGCTGTGTAACAGTAGATAAAGAAGGCGTTACATACTGGGAAATATCCATCCCATCATAGCCGAGCACACTGAAATCTTCAGGCACTTTATAGCCCAAGTTCATTAATGTTTGTAGCACACCTATTCCCATCAAGTCACTTGCACAAAAAATCGCCATTTCTTTCGGTTTCAGTAACTCTGAGTTTACTTTCAAGACTTCTTGCGCACCTGAAAGTAAATAATGCCCGTTAAGCATATTGAACGAATCCAAATATGAGTGATACTTATTTTCAGCCTTCTCCACAGCCGCTAACCATTGTGAAGTAACCCAAGATTCTAAGGAACCATGTACAAAAAGCAAGTTGCGATAGCCACAATTCTCTAAAAGATACTTGAAACCAATATCCGCTGCTTTTTCAATATCTGAAACCACATAACCTGAGGTTTGGTTTGAAAGCCCAATATCAATAAAAACAGTAGGTATGCTTGATTCAAGTGCTTGCTTACAAAGTGGATCATCTGCATCGAAACCTTGTAAAATAGCTCCTGTCAAATTCCGCTCTGCAATAAACTGTTTAAATGATTTGTTTTTATGAATTTCTTCATTGTAGTAAATCATTACAATATCATAGCCAAGTACATTGGCTTGCTCCAGAGATTTCATAAAGAGTAAGAAAGTAAAATTATCTATTGGTAAACTGCCAACAGCATTTGAGCTAATGAAACCAAAGGTTTTCGAATCACGATTAACCAAACCTTGAGCTAAGACGTTAGGGGCATATCCCTCTCGATCTGCAATCGTTCGAATAGCTGCTTTTGTTTCTTGATTAACGTCATCATGATTATTTAATGCTCTTGAAACAGTGGTTACTGAATAACCTGATAATTTAGCAATATCTCGAATCGTAACCATTGGCTTCACCTCATTCTTTACTTGTATTCAACTAATATTGTGTTTTCCAAATGATATTTTTCACCAAATATATAAATATCTAGTGGCGCACCGCCATGTAGATCAACTTGAACACGTTCATGGGAAATATCTACGGTCACCTTTCTCCTCAGAAAGATGATATTGTAGGATAATCCGTCCCATGCTTTTGGCAACCTAGGAGTTAGATGTAATTCTCCCTTTTCATTAGTAAATCCGCCAAAACCTTTGACTACATTTTGCCAAATCCCACCCATGGAAGCCGAATGAATACCCATGTCAGAGGATTTCATGTTATAACTACCAAGATCAATCTCAAAAGATTTTTCAAACAGCTCATAAGCCAATGTCTCTTCACCAATCATCAACGCGTAATTACAGTGCATGCAAAGTGAAAGGGAAGAATCATGTAAAGTCTTAGGATAATAGTAATCCCAATTGGCACGAAGTGCAGCTTTCGTATAATTCTCTGAAAAAAGTAACAACAGTAAGAGTACATCCGCCTGCTTGGAAACCTGCAATTCATTGACCTGTTCCAAATTATAGTCAAGAAATATTGTATTGACCTCAGCATCATTCAAATACTTAGATAAATCAACGATTGTCTTTTGCATATAGGTGTCATCTTGTGGAAGAACATCATTTTCATTTAGTTGTGGTAAGTATATTTTATCAGAAACTGTTTGAATGGTCTGAATATCTTCTTTGTAAAATGTCTTTTTTTGATTATCATTTTGCTTCGCGTATTCAGACAAGGCTCGTTCCAAGGTAAATTTTGCTAAATAATTTGTATAGGCATTATTGTTCACATGTTCCTTATACTCATCAGGACCAATGACATCATGGATCTCATAACGATTGTTTTCTTCACTAAAAATCACTCGTGAACACCAGAACTTCGCCGCTTCCATGACCACTTCAAAATAGTCTACTGTTACCGATTGATCTTGTGTGGCACTTAGAAAATCACTCATGCCATAAACTACATCACCAGTTACATGATGTTCAATCTCACCTGTCAAAATTGGCGTAGGTTTACCTGTGATGATATCAATATCGCCAAGTTTTGGTGTCACTTCACCATCCGTTAACCAAGCGGATTCCCAAGGATATTGCGCGCCTTCATAACCATTCAATTGTGCATTTTTCTTAGCAGCAGCTAACCCTTTGATCCGATAATTAACTAAATTTTTAGCCTGATCTGGAAAAGTATAGGTAAAGTAAGGCAATATGAAAATTTCCGTATCCCAAAACGTATGTCCTTTATATCCTTCTCCACTCATTCCTTTTGCACCGATATTCAAACGGTCATCATGAGTTGGCGACATCACATGCATATGGTACCGAGCAAAATTTAAAAGTAACTGGTCATGGAAATCTTGCGCTTTTATTTTTACTTCAGCAATTCGCCAGACGTCTTCCCAAGCCTTGGCCGATGCTGTTAATTGGTCTTCATAACTACGTTCGATTTCAACTTTGAGTTTCTCAATCAATTCAGCCTTCAGGTACTCACTACTGTCCGCTTCCAGATCTCGTTGGGTGCAAACCAATACATATTTAGTAACCGATAAGCTTTCTTCATCGGATAAAATTATTGATTTTACCTCGTGTAGTTTTCGTCGCCCCATCACTGGCCGACTACTCTCCACGCGAGACATTTTTAAATAACTGGCCAACCCTACTTCTACCTTGGTTTCTGTTGTATTTGTGTGCAAATACAGATACTTATTTTCAAAGAATCGTTTATCACCTTCTTCAAAATGTTGACTCCCAGAATTGGATTTTGTTCCATCAATTCCCGTTTTAAGATCAATCTTCACAGCTTTTCCAAGGTTCTTGATTTCTAAATCAATCAAGAGTAAATGCTTATTATGCATAGAGATAAATTTACGGAAAGTAAATGCCAATTTTTTTCCCGACTCATCTCCCCATGTAAAGGAACGAATAGATTCACCATTCTGATAATTGAAAACTCTTTGATAATTTTCGTGATATCCTTTTACTAGAGAAAAACGTTCACCATCTAAAAATATTTCAAATTTCGTGACGTCCGGAAAATTCGCCAATTCTGTAACTTCTTCTTTGGAAAATTTATTAAAGACTCCCGCAACAAACATATCCCTCGTTTCACCAGGATACTCTTCTTCGTGAACATTTCTTAAACCCAAATATCCATTTCCCTGCGCCATGATAGCCTCATATTTACCTAAATGATTGGAATCGAAATAACGTTCCGAAATTTTCCATTCATCTATATATTCTATCGATTTCATTTGATTGCCTCCATTAAATCTCAGTCAGAACAAGCAAGCCACATGCTGGCACCGCAATTTTTTGAATTGCTGTTAATTTTAATTGGCCCTGATCCACTTTTTGCCCTTTTAAGTTAAAAATCTCAAAAGCAACCTCTTCCAAAAAATCATCTGTTGCAATAATCAGGTAATTACTTAAGGAGGCATTTATAATATCCACTTGTTTTGCCATGAATGATTTATCGAGATGAATCACTTGATCCGTTTGATAACTTGTCAGAATCCATTTATCATTGGAACCGGCACCAAGGAAGTTATAACCCAAGTGTGGATTCAATGCCACAAAATCTTGATGTAGTAATACCTTCTGATTTCTCATCTGATAATCTAGCCAAAATGTAATTATCTCTTCTTGTTCAGAATTCAGTTTCACCAAGTCCACAGATAATTGCACAACACCATACAAACAATTCAGAAATTGTAAGGTGACTGATGTTAAATTGTCTTCTAAATGAAAGAGGAGCATATCTCCGTGGGGTGCCACACTTGGTGCCAATAATCGAATATTTGTCAGACCCACTCGATTTTTGTTGAAATCATTAGGGCAGTCTTTCACCCTCATAATATTGCAATATTGAACCATATTGGGACCATAATAATCCTCTCTAAACTCGACTAAAAACTCTGGATTATCAGACAAACATATTGTCATGATTTCAGCTAATAAGGTATTAATACTTTCCTCAAGATTAGTAATATCCATATCTACAGTTTTTTTTGTATCTATTTCTTTAAAAGAGTCCACAAAGTCTATTTTTAACCCATCAAGATCCAGTTCTTTTACAAGCGTTACTATTTTGTTAACTAAATACGCTCGTACATCAGGATAACGAGGATCGAGTACACCTGCTTTTTGATACGTATCAAAATACAAAAACTTATCTTTGAAACGTGAAAAGGCTTGTGTCTTCTCCCCAATGTAAGGCAACGTCACCCATACCATATATTTAATTCCTTGAGATTTAATTTTACCCACATGATCAATCATAGTTGGAAACTTGTTTTGGGCAATCTCCCAATCTCCGGCAAAGGCATAACGACGACTACTATCTTCTGTCTGCCACCCATCATCCAAAATCAAGGTTTCTAAGTGATACTTTTTAAAATCCTGAGCTTGCTCCTCAATATTTGCCTGCGTGAGAGCTTGATGATAACTATACCAGGTAGAATAAACTGGTTTATATGCGGCTTCGTTATATGGTAAGAGCTGATACTCTTTTTGGTCATAAATCCAAGTTCTATTTTTCACCACACTTTGATAAAAAGGTTGTTTCCTGCCATCGAGTTGAACCATCAACTTCTCAGAACTTAATCCTTCAGGAAAAGAAAAACTAGCAATCATTGAAGCAGATTCCTCATGAACGCCAATAGAAACTTCAACTTTTCGTAATGTTTCATTCAAGGAAATCGTTAACCGATTCTCTCCCAGTTCATTAAAAAACACAAAAATTGGCATAGAATAATTCGTAGAAACCACCATTGGTCCAGTCCATAAATTTGGCAAACTATCTATACCATTATTTGCCGGATACCAATACCTTGAAATTTCTTTCAAAGGAAAAACCAGTGAAAATTCCATTGGATCACTGTTTTTAGGAAAAGGTACTTCACTGTGAATTACATCATCTATTGCCTGTGGCAACTCAAAATTTTTAGGTGTTAAAATCCTTAAATCGGCTAGTATACTCATTATTTGTCTCCCCCGATTTTCATACCTTTCATAAAGTATTTATTAAGTAAGATATACATAACTACGATTGGTAAGATTGTAACTACAGCCGCCGCCATAATATAATTCCATTGCGTGGCGTGCTGTGATTGGAAAGATTGTAATCCTAGAGTTAGGGTATATTTCTCTTGTGAAGTAATGTAAAGCAATGGCTTCATAAAATCATTCCAAAATGCCAAGAATACAAAGATAGCCTGTGTACCAATTGAAGCACGCGCCATAGGCATAACAATTCTAAAGAAAATACCTAAACGATTTAAACCGTCGAGCTCAGCAGCTTCTTCAATTTCTTTTGGAAAAGAAATAAAAAACTGGCGCATCATAAAGATATAAGAAAAATTGATTGCTGAAGGAATAATCAATGCTGAATATGAATCTAATAGCCCCAATTGCTTCATAATCAAATAGTTCGGAATCAAAAGGATTTGAGCAGGCACCATAATACACACCAAGACAATCAAAAATAGTGTTTTTCGTCCTGGAAAATGCAGACGAGCCAATGCATAACCGCACATACTATTGAAAATTACATTCAAAAACGTGCCTAAAGTTGCAATCGTAATCGAGTTTACCACCCATTTTGGAAATAGCGGATCTTGTGTAAAAATATAATTGAAATTATCTAAGGTCGGTTTCGATGGTAAGAGACTTAACCCACTACCAACAATCTCACTGTAGGGTTTAATTGATGCAAACAAAGCCCATAAAAATGGATAAACTGTAATCACTGCATAAACGATCAAAATTGCATACAATATCACTCTTGAAGGTTTGATTTTTTTCATCTTATAAGCCTCCTTCGCCAGTAATATCTTCATTGCTGAATTTTCTCAAAATCATTGTAATCACAAAGATAAAGATTGTTAGTACTACGGCAATCGCAGAAGCGTAACCCATGGTGCCGAATGTCTTGAACGCGTATTGATAAATAATCAATGACAATGTCAACGTGGCATTATTAGGGCCTCCTGACCCTCCAGAAACAATATATGTTTGGTCAAATAATTGGAAAGTAGAAGCTAATCCAACCATTAAAATATAATTCGTCACTGGTACTAATTGTGGCACAGTGATTCGAGTTAATCGTTGGATTGCATTTGCACCATCAATTTCAGCAGCTTCATACATAGCTCGCGGAATATCTTGCAGTCCAGCCAAATAAATTGTCATAAACATTGGCACGGTTGACCAAACATTCATAATGATAATGGCGTATAGTACCGTGGATCCATCATTCAAAAAACCAATCGGCGCATCCAAGATTCCTGTACCAACCAACAACTTGTTCACTGGACCATTTACACTAAATAAGAACATAAAAATCATCGTTAAAGCAGAACTTGATGTTAACGTTGGCAAAAATAATAGAGTTCTAAAGCCTGTTTGAAATTTAATTCCTGAATTTAAAATATACGCTAATAAAAGTGCTAATAAGGTTTGAATAGGAACCACTATTACTACATATTTTAACGTATTTTTCAAAGCGATAATGACCCGTGGGTCATTGATAGCATCAATATAGTTTTTCAAACCCGTAAAATTATAGGAAACTTCCCCCACTAAATTAACTTTATTAAAAGATAAATAAAACGAGTATAAGATTGGTAATAATGTAAAAATCAGCAAAATGATTACCGCCGGCATCGAAAATATCCAGCCTTGGATTTTCTCACTATGACGCTTCATTATAAGTACCTCCTTTTGAATGATAAGGGGGAAGTGCATTTAACCATTTCTGGTAACCAGTGTCTACCAGAGGCTACAATCACATCCCCTCAAAAAGTTAATTGTTAATCATTGATTATCGATATCCTTATTTGCTGATTCCGTTGCTTCTTTCATAGCTTGTTCCAATGTCATATCCCCTTTAAGCGCAGATGGGAACATATTTTCATAACGTTGCATAATTAAAGTCAAGTTAGGTCCATCTTGCCAAGGAGTCGCATAATTTGCTGCTTCAGCAAATGGTTTCATGATTGCATCTTCGTGAATCTTTAACTCATCCGCGACAGATTGACGCGAAGGTAACACTGAGGCCTCTTCAGCATAGTCCTTCATTGCATTATGTGTCATATAATTGATTAATTTCCAAGATTCATCTTTATGTTTTGTTGCTGCATTCATTGAATAACTTACTGTAAATACCATGTTGCGTTTCTCATCATGGATTTCAGGAATCTCTTTTACACCCCATTTAAGATCAGGAAAATTAGTTTTCAAGTGAGAAACCATCCAAGCTCCCTCGTCGCTAATTACAGCTCCACCACGGCCAAAAGTATCACCAGCCCAACCATCGCCTAAGTCAGCAGGCGTTTTAATTAGCCCCTTTTTGTAAAGATCAACTAATGGCTCCAATGCTTCCACAACTTTTGGATCATCTAAGTTAGCCTTACCATCTTTCACGATTTTACCACCAGTTGATTGCATGATATACATTTGACGTGCTAGTAATGGTGAGAACACCATTGGTTGCACATCAGGTAATTTTTCTTTCAGTGTTGCTAAAAATGCCTCCATGTCTTCATATTTTTTAGGTAAATCATTCACCGACATGCCAGCTTTCTTTAAAAGATCTTCATTATAGTAAAATCCTAAAGTAGAGTAATCTTTTGGCACACCATATTGTTTACCGTCTTCACCAGTAAAAGCTTTATAGATAGGTTCATAAAAATCATCTTTATTAAAATCTTTTTCTTTTGCAATATAATCATCTAGAGGTGCTAATACTTTTTGCTCATTCAAGCTAGGAATATTAGATACGTCCACATAAAATACATCAGGTGCGGTTCCACCAACAAGATCGGTCATTAATTGTGTTTCATAGTCATTGTAAACTTTTTCTTTTACCTTGATACCGGTTTCCTTCGTAAAATTAGCAAAAGCTTTTTTACGTGCAGAATCTTCAGATGTTGAATCGCCCTTCCAAAAACCAACCGTCAATGTCACATCTTCTTTATCACCACTACTTGAATTATCATTTGAACCACAGGCGGCTAAACTAATAAGTGTTCCTAAAGATAATGCGACAACTCCAAGTTTCTTAAGGCTGCTTTTCATTGTACTTCCCCTCCAAATTTCATTTTATTGAAAGCGCTTGCTTCAAGGTGAAGTATAATCCAAAACGTTTCGGATGTCAACAGATATCATCATTTAAAAACAAACTCATTTGAATATAAAGAAAACGATAGTCATATAAAACTAGCGTTATGTTCTTTCTTTTTAATTTAAAGACTTTAGTTAGTTTTGCAGCAGAGCATACGAAGTAAGAAAATCACACGTTTCTACGCATAGACGAAATAGCTTTAGTGATAAGGACTTCATTTGACATATTAATGAATAACTACTAGCTGCTCATCATACCGAAAGGAGCGTTTTCATGTAAAATGACGATAAAAAATCCACCCGTTTTCACGGGTGGATAAGTTATTGGAATATTTTACTACTTACTACGAGGGGACGTTAGTTTAATTTTTCCTATCCAAATTAAGGAAGATATTAAAG
>OKVV01000529.1_pt1 | contig 20857 bp, 17 predicted proteins | sample 1606871 | NCBI WGS metagenome assembly OKVV01 (sample SAMN03281011, study PRJEB24777) | human gut metagenome | isolation source: fecal sample PR176 from 1 month old male Indian infant, caesarean delivered... | place: Singapore | collected 2006-01-13
CCACATGCTCCGCTGCTTGTGCGGGCCCCCGTCAATTCCTTTGAGTTTTAGCCTTGCGGCCGTACTCCCCAGGCGGGGCGCTTAATGCGTTGGCTGCGGCACGGGGGGTCTTCCCCCCCACACCTAGCGCCCATCGTTTACGGCTGGGACTACCAGGGTATCTAATCCTGTTCGCTCCCCCAGCTTTCGCGCCTCAGCGTCAGTTTCGGCCCAGAGAGCTGCCTTCGCCGTCGGTGTTCTTCCCGATATCTGCGCATTCCACCGCTACACCGGGAATTCCGCTCTCCCCTACCGCACTCGAGAGCGCCAGTTCGGGACCCGGCCGGGGGTTGAGCCCTCGGGTTAGAGGTCCCGCTTAGCGCTCCGCCTACGCGCGCTTTACGCCCAATGAATCCGGATAACGCTCGCCCCATACGTATTACCGCGGCTGCTGGCACGTATTTAGCCGGGGCTTCTTCTGCGGGTACCCTCGATTGGTGTTCCCCGCTGAAAGCGGTTTACGACGCGGACGCCTTCGTCCCGCACGCGGCGTTGCTGCGTCAGGGTTGCCCCCATTGCGCAAAATTCCCCACTGCTGCCTCCCGTAGGAGTCTGGGCCGTATCTCAGTCCCAATGTGGCCGGTCGGTCTCTCAACCCGGCTACCCGTCGTCGGCACGGTGGGCCGTCGCCCCGCCGTCTACCTGATGGGCCGCGACCCCATCCCCCGCCGCGAGGAGCTTTCCCGGATGCGGCATGCGCCGCTTCCGGAGTACCAGGTATTAATCCCCCTTTCGGGGGGCTGTCCCTGGGCGGGGGGCAGGTCGGTCACGTGTTACTCACCCGTTCGCCACTTCATGTCCGCCCGGGGGCGGTTTCATCGTTCGACTTGCATGTGTTAGGCACGCCGCCAGCGTTCATCCTGAGCCAGGATCAAACTCTCCGTTGAAGAGGAGCGGGATGGGATCCATCCCGCGATCTTGACATAAAAGAAAAAGAAATTGTAAATCCGGGGCAGACAGGGCATAGGCGCCTTGCCTGCGCTGGCTTCACTGGCTAAATTGATAGTAAAAAGTGATTCCGTCTGTCCAGTATCCGGTTCTCAAGGTTCCCGCCTGCGGGGATGGCCCCCGCGGCTCGCCCAAGCGCTTTCGTGCTTGGCGCAAGATTGAATAATACGCTCCTCCCCGGGCCGTGTCCAGGACTATTTCGCGTTCGGCGTCATCTTCACATTCTGCACACATTCGGGATTCGGGAGGGCTCGCGGCCTAGGCACAAGATGCTTTCGTTTCAATTCGTAGAGCACGTCAAACTGTATAGTCGGGCTCAAACGGACAGACGGGTATTTCAATGCAGAGTGAGTAGATTCAAGGCCTAGCTTCTTCCTTACTGATGCAATACCTGCTTTTAACAATCAGTCGCTACTATTCGATTTAGGTTAGACGGGTTGGACCGCGGACGGCAATGAGATGCATCGGCATTGTTCGGCTCTGTTTGCTTGGCTATGCGCTTTGGTTCGCCTGCGCGCTGATAGCGCTTGAGGAGGTTTGGCATGGGACGCGTGAAGCTTCATCTTGTGAGGTATATGGGTACGTACACCATCCTAATGTTCGTCAGCTTCCTATTATGGCAAGCTGCCGGATGCCCCGCGGGGTCTTTAAGCGTAGGGGTTTCTGCTTGGGACGCCGCTTTTGCGGCGGGCGCGGCGGGCAATCCTCTGGCGCTTGCTTCCGATTTCCTGATCGAATTCTCCCTTGTGGCTTATCCGCTGTACTGCGCGATTAAGGGCTTTTGCAAGCGCATCTCGGGTCGTAATGGCGGGCTGCGTAAAGCGCATGGAACGCTCTACCGCGACGCGCCTTCGGCTTCCGTCCGCTAGAGGACTAGCCGAATCGCCTTGTTGATGCGTTTCGCCATGCTTCGCCCTGGGACCTGTTTAAGGGACGTTGGCGGTGCGGCGTTCGCAACATGATTGCGTTCGTAAGTTGGTGTCTTCGCATGCTGGTAGGGGGATGTTTGCGTGATCACAAACATCCCCCTTCTTGCTTAGCGGTTACCGAATGCACGCTATCCCGATCTTTGATTCGCTTCCTTTTCGTGCAGTTGCCAATTTACGGCACATGCTGTTTTCTACGTTTCCGCGAAACGCCCTGAGCTTCCGAGCCGCTACATCGTTACTATCTTATGTAGCGCATACCGCGGGGCTGATGCGTCTGCCGCTTCGAAAGCGCGCATCGCCACCTTCGAGCACGATAAACTGGACAAGCGAAGGGCTTTTGCCCCAAGCGAATCACACGTGCGCGTTCGAAAACAACCACCCGATAGGACAGACGCACGACGGCAACCTTCGCCTCGGACTCAGACTGCCTGAGCACAAGGAATCCCGCACGTTGCGGCAGAGCTTCAAAAGCGAGGGACGCTAGCGGCATAAGGCGGACGCATGCGGCACTTACCATAAGCGCCCTGCGCTAACAATGACGAGAGGATCAGAATATGGGCACTCAAAACGCTTCGCAGATCAATGATTTGAAGTTCAAGGCGGAAAACGAGGACGGGGTCGTGCTGGAGTGCGAGGCTCTGCTTATGTTCGATAGCCCGTTTTTCGGGAAAAGCTACATCGTGTATACCGATGGCGGCACCGATGAGGACGGGTTCACGAACGTATATGCATCCTCCTACAACAAGGATACGCTGATGGTGCCCGATGATTCGGGGTTCGCTTCCATCGACCTGTCCCCCATTGAGGACGACGAGGAGTGGAACATCATCCAGGAGCAGCTTGAGCGGTATCAGCAGGCGGCGAGCGGCGCCGAGCCGCAAGACGGCGAGGACCCGCCTCCGCTGATCACCAAGCTGAACAGCGGAGGCGAACTGGAGCCTTCGTTCGAGTACCGCTTTGAGGACGGCAGCACGGTGACGTTTCTGATGGAGTTGAACAAAGAGCCGGAAAACGAGCTTGACCTGGTGCGATTCAGCATGCCTGCAAGCGAGCACGAGCGTTTGGTGAACGCTTTCCTTCAGGAGCAGTTCGGAGGGTACGACCCCGCTGACTCCGGGCAGCAGCGCACCCGACAGGTTCTGGAAGCCATGGTGGTAAGCCGCGGGGAAGACGGGATGCGCGTGCTGGAGCCCCAGCAGTGCCACGTGTTCTACAAGCATCGCAACGACGCGCTGCAGGCGTAACAGGAAAGAGAACAGAGGAGGGGCCGAATCCTTATGGATTCGGCCCCTCCTGTTGCGGTTTACCCTTAAAGCAAGAGCAGAAATCGCAGACCGGCCAGGCTTGCGGGCGTAGCGCATAGGTGGCGAAGAAGCCGAGGCAGCCCGCCCACGCCAAACGTTTTGCCGATCATCTTATAAGGTGCACCCAGGCAGGAGGCTATGCCAAGCACTTTGGCGCCCATCGTGAACAGCTTGCGGCGCTGTTCACGAAAAGCGGACCGGCAGCGCCCGCGGGCATTCCTTCCGACCCGATGTGCGTGCCGCGCGTGAGCGCGTTTTCGCATACGGTGACCTGGTGGTTCGACAACGGCGTGCATGCAACGCCCGGGCAGGTTGCCACCTGATGCACGCAGACATGGGGCTACAGGAAGCGTATAGCAAACCTTGCACAAACGCAGGAAAGCCGCCTGTGGGCGGCTTTCCTGGTGTAGCAGGTTGTTTACGGAGCGAGCGTCCCTGCGTTTGCGGGAGCAGCGCGGCCCTTGAGCAACGTGCGGGCCTATTTGACGACCCGCGATCTCTGACCGACGTTCAGATCCGCTGGCAAGTAGCTAGCCTGCGCTTACAGGTGCAGAACGCGGTCCTTGATCTCTTGGGTGCGGCCCTGGTTCCAGAACTGGGTTCCGATGTATCCGCAGGTACGACGTGCAACGTTGAGCTTCTCCTGGTCGCGGTTACCGCACTTCGGGCACTCCCACACGAGCTTGCCGTCATCCTCGACGATTTGGATCTCGCCGTCGTAGCCGCATTCCTGGCAGTAGTCCGACTTCGTGTTCAGCTCCGCGTACATAATGTTGTCGTAGATGTACTGCATGACGCGGATGACGGCCTTCAGGTTATCCTGCATGTTAGGCACCTCGACGTAGCTGATGGCCCCGCCAGGGGAAAGGCGCTGGAAGGCGCTTTCGAACTTCAGCTTGTCGAACGCGTCAATCTTCTCGGTGACGTGCACGTGGTAGCTGTTCGTGATGTAGCCCTTGTCCGTGATGCCCGGGATGATGCCGAAGCGGCGCTGGAGGGCCTTCGCGAACTTGTACGTAGTGGACTCGAGCGGCGTGCCATACAGCGAGAAGTCGATGTTGGTGGCCGCCTTCCACTCGGCGCACTTGTCGTTCATGTGCTGCATGACCTCCATGGCGAACGGAGTGCCCTCGGCGTCGGTGTGGCTGTGGCCCGTCATGTACCTAACACACTCGTACAGGCCGGCGTAACCGAGGCTGATGGTGGAGTAACCGCCGTAGAGCAGCTTGTCGATGGGCTCGCCCTTCTCAAGGCGTGCGAGCGCGCCGTACTGCCACAGGATGGGCGCTGCGTCGGACAGCGTGCCCTTCAAGCGGTTATGGCGACACATAAGGGCCTTGTAGCATAGCTCGAGGCGCTCGTCGAAGATCTGCCAGAACTTGTTCATGTCACCGTACGAGGAGAGCGCTACGTCAGGCAGGCTGATGGTGACGACGCCCTGGTTGAAGCGACCGTAGTACTTCGGCTTGCCCGGCTCGTAGTTGCCGGCGTTTGCCACGTTGTCGTAGCCGTTGCCGGAGCGGTCGGGCGTGAGGAAGCTGCGGCAGCCCATGCAGGTGTAGCAATCGCCGTTGCCCTCGGTCTCGCCCTTCGACAGCTTGAGCTCGCGCATCTTCTTCTCGGAGATGTAGTCGGGCACCATGCGCTTGGCCGTGCACTTCGCGGCCATCTTGGTGAGGTAGAAGTACGGGCTGTCCTCGGTGACGTTGTCCTCCTCAAGCACGTAGATGAGCTTGGGGAACGCCGGGGTGATCCACACGCCTTCCTCGTTTTTGACGCCCTCGTAGCGCTGAGCGAGCGTTTCCTCGATGATCATGGCGAGGTCGCGCTTCTCCGCTTCGCTGCGCGCCTCGTTGAGGTACATGAAGACGGTGACGAACGGCGCCTGGCCGTTGGTGGTCATGAGCGTGACCACCTGGTACTGGATGGTTTGCACGCCGCGGCGGATCTCGTCGCGCAGACGGCCCTCGACGACCTCGGTGATGCGATCGGCGTTGGCCTCAAGCCCCAGCGCATTGATCTCCTGCAGCACCTGACGGCGAATCTTCTGGCGGCTGACCTCGACAAACGGCGCAAGGTGCGTCAGCGAGATGGACTGGCCGCCGTACTGGCAGCTGGCCACCTGGGCGATGATCTGCGTGGCGATGTTGCACGCGGTGGAGAAGCTGTGCGGGCGCTCGATGAGCGTGCCGGAGATGACGGTGCCGTTTTGCAGCATGTCCTCCAGGTTGACCAGGTCGCAGTTGTGCATATGCTGCGCGAAGTAGTCGGAGTCGTGGAAGTGGATGATGCCCTCGTTGTGGGCCTCGACCACGTCGGCCGGCAGGAGCAGGCGCATGGTGATGTCCTTGGAAACCTCGCCTGCCATGTAATCGCGCTGCACGGAGTTGACCGTGGGGTTCTTGTTCGAGTTCTCCTGCTTGGCTTCCTCGTTGTTGCACTCGATGAGCGACAGGATCTTGTCGTCGGTGGTGTTTGACTGGCGCTTGAGCGTTTGGTTGTAGCGATAGATGATGTACTTGCGCGCAACGGAGTAACGGCCCTGCGCCATGATCTGGTTCTCGACCATGTCCTGGACCTCTTCCACGGACACGGTATGGCCCGATCGGCTGCAGAGCCACTCGACGCTGTGCGCCGCCAGCGCGATCTGGTCTTCGGTCAGGCGCTCCTCGGGAACGACGTCCCCGTTGGCACCCTTGATGGCGTTGACGATCTTGTTGATGTCGAACGTAACCTCGGAGCCGCTGCGCTTGATGATCTTCATGCCGCTCACACCCTTCTTGCTTCTCGCGCAAGGTGCCTGGCGGGCGCCTTGCGGACTACCTTCATCCGAGTGCAAAAGGCCACACGGGGCATGACCTGCGCGTTCGGAAATTTCGTGAAAATTTGCGACCTCGGTGCGTTCGGGTCGCTTGGTCGGTGTCCCTATGATACGACATTTCGCCCCAATATATTGTGTTTTATTCCGCTGAAAAATCCATGGATGGGGGTATGGGGTTGTTTTCCACCATAGCTGGAAAACCGCGAAACCCCCGGTCGTCATTCGTAAAGCGACATTTTTCGGAGGCGATTTCGGCAGTGGTTTTCCACCATCGAAAACGATGTGGATTTCGGCGAAAGGGGCATCAAACGCATAGGTTTCGCGACACTTTCGCAACAAGGGGTTGACGCGGCCGGGCTTCTGGTTAGAGGGACGGCGGGGCGAAATAGAGCAGCGTTCCCGGGCGTGTCTTCCGGGTTAGGCGCCGGCGCTGATGACGGCGTGAAGCGCAGAGCCGGGCGCTGTTTTCGCCCGCTTCTGCGCAAAACCGCCCGGAAGATGCCTTCTATTGTTAAAAAATTTCGCGAACCGCAAGTCACCGATGACATACCCGGTACGCGTGCTTAGTATAGGTTTATTTCAAAAGCGCCTTGCCGCACGGCGGGCTGGAAAACCGCGCGGCAGGCGATGCGAGAGGATTGACATAATGGATACAGAAAAGCGCGCAAATAGCGCAGCAGCGGGCAAAACCGCCGGTTCGGAGCTTGATGAGAAGCGCATCGCGAACAAACTTGCCATTGTGGGAGTGAGCGGCAACGTGGCGCTGTCGGCGTTCAAATTGTTCGCAGGCATATTCGGCAACTCGGCGGCCATGGTCTCGGACGCCGTGCACTCGCTGTCCGACGTGTTCGCCACCGCCATCGCGTTCCTGGGCGTGAGGATCTCGCAGCGCGATGCGGACGAGAGTCACCCTTATGGCCATGAGCGCTTCGAGTGCCTGGCGTCCATGGCACTTGGCCTTATATTGGCGGCGACGGGCGCAGGCATCGGGTTCGCCTCGATCCAGTCGATTGCAACGGGTGCATACGAGCACGCAACGGCGCCCGGCTGGCTGGCGCTATCGGCCGCAGTGGTGAGCATCGTCGCGAAGGAGGGCATGTTCTGGTACACGCGGCACTGGGCGCGCATCATGAACTCCGACGCGTTCATGGCCGACGCCTGGCATCACCGTTCGGATGCGCTGTCGTCGGTGGGCGCCCTTGCGGGCATCGGCGGCGCCATGCTCGGTTGGGGCGTGTGCGACCCGCTGGCGTCCATCGTCATCTGCCTGATCATCTTCAAAGTGGCCTTCGAGGTGCTGCGCGATGCGGTGGACAAAGTGACGGACACGCCGTGCGCTCCTACATTCGAACTCGAGGTGCGCGATTGCATCCTGGCGCAGGACGGGGTGCTGCGCATCGACGCGCTGCGTACGCGCAAGTTCGGCAACAAGGTGTATGTGGACGCCGAGATAGCCGTGGACGGGCAGCTGCGCCTGGTGGATGCCCATGCGATAGCAGAGCGCGCCCACGATGCCGTCGAACAGAGCTTCCCCACCGTGAAGCACATCATGATCCACGAGAATCCCGCGTAAGAGCTGCGAACGCGACGGCTTTTGCGGAGCGCGCAGCGTGCTCACAAGCGCTGTCGGCGCGATAAAGGGACGAGCCTGATAATAACGGCCAGCCGGCAAGCGCCATCTAACCAGCCGAGATCGGTGGTTAGACGAATCGTCGGCGTGTTGCGGGGATGGGGGGTTCCGGTTGCGCAAGCTATGAGAATTCGCATATAACCAGGTAGAAGATCTGTCAAGGATAGAGGCAACCTGCGGTTGCGGGCACCGACATCGAAAATGCAAACCGAAAACGGTTCCGCAACCGAGCTTGACGGAGTACCTTGGAAAGCAGATTTGGGCAGGTAGCTTGCCCGCTAATCTTCAATTCGGATAACGCCCTGGAAGGAGCCACATGGATAAGGAAATCGCCCGACGACTGGCCGCTCGACGCAAGCAAGCGGGGCTGTCGCAGGAAGCACTGGCAGACAGATTGGGCGTGAGCCGCCAAGCGGTGTCGAAATGGGAGCGCGCCGAAAGCCTGCCGGATACGGACAACCTTATCGCACTGGCAGCTATATACGGCTTAACGCTCGACGAGCTGTTGTGGAGGGAAGCCGGCGAAAGCGATTCGCAGGTCTCGCAGCCCGCGTCAGATGCGGCGAAAACGTCGGGGGCGAGCGCCGGCGAAGGCTTTTCGCAAGGGAAACCAGCTGCCGCAGAGGACGGCCGCGACGATGGTAGGCGCGATTCCGTAGCGGACGACGACCAAGCCAAAGCCAGCACGGACGGCACTGCTTTCGAATCAAGCCGCGACGACAACGACGCCGATAGCGGTAAGAACGACGGAGCCGACGATGGCGATGATTACGCGCATGTCTCGTTTCGCGATGGGATTCATGTTCGCGATGCGAAAAAGGGAGAAGAGGCGCACATTGGTTGGAGCGGCGTGCATGTGACCAACCGCAAAAAGGGCGAAGAAGTGCACGTGGGATGGGACGGCGTGCATGTCGAGCAGCCGAACGCAAGCGGAACCACCGACAACCCCAAGTCCGTGCACGTTGATAGTAGCGGCGTGATCATCGGCGAACAGCATTTCGAAAACTGGCGCGAAGCGCACAAGGCATACAAGCGAAAGCCCGAACGCGCCTGGCGAAGCTTCCCCTTCCCGCTTGTGATTCTGGTTGCCTATGTCTTGCTGGGACTATTCGCCAACGCATGGGTTCCCGGGTTGATGCTGGCCTTCGCCGTGCCGGCTTACTACGTTATCGGCAACGCGTGGGAGAAACGAAGGCTATCGCGCCTGATAGGCGGCCTGTACCCGATCGGTACCATTGCCTGGTTCTGTTGGATGGCGTTCGCGCTCAATCAAGCACATCCTGCATGGGTCCTGTTTTTGACCATTCCCGTTGTCGAAGTCCTTTGCACTTGGAGCAGGAAGACGTGGAAGCGCCGCCGAAAGGCAAAAACGGGCGACCAATAGTGGGGAAAGCATTAGAACGGGCGAGATGAAGCCGAAGTGATGCCCGGCCATACGAGAATGATGGTCAAGCGAATCGTCGGCGTGTTGCGGGGATAGGATGAGGGGCTTTCCCTATTCGCTATACTGGGGCGCATGGCAAGTTACCAACATATATCGCATGGGTTTGAGCCTGTGTTCGACGAGCATTCGCGAATTTTGGTGCTGGGGTCGTTTCCCTCGGTCCTCTCGCGCGAGAACGCCTTTTACTATGGCAACCCGCAAAACCGCTTCTGGCGCGTGATGGCTGCATGCCTGGGCGAACCTGTGCCGCAAAACGAGGGCGGACTGAGCGACAACGGACAGCCCTTGACGCTTGAGGAGTCGATTACGGCGAAGAAACGGATGCTTCTTAGGCATGGCATCGCTTTATGGGACGTCATAGCCTCGTGCGACATCAAGGGATCGAGCGACGCAAGCATCAAGAACGTAGTCCCCGCGCAGGTGGAGCACGTGCTGGAAACGGCGCATATCGGCGCCGTGATCTGCAACGGAGGCACGGCCGGACGGCTGTACAAGCGCTACCTGCAATGGCAGGTGGGGCTAGCGGCGCACGTGCTTCCCTCGACGAGCCCCGCGAACGCGGCTTGGCAGCTGGAGCGCTTGACCGCGCGCTGGCAAGAAGAGCTGCTGCCGCTTTTGGAAGCCGCGGAAACCGGAGCGCTGGGCGAGGTCCCATCGCCGAGCAGCGTCAAGCGCGGATTCGTGACGGCTGGCACGAAAGCCGGGGCGACGGGCGAAAGCCGCGTCGACATCGCGACCGTACGCGTCCCTTCCCCACCCGCATCGAACTATGCGGTGCACAAAAGCATGCAAGGCAACAAGCGGGCGAACACGAAGCCCGAACTGCTGGTGCGCGAGCGCTTGCGAAAAGCAGGACTGACGGGCTACCGACTGCAGTGGAAGGTGCCGGGGCATCCTGACATCGCGTGGCCGGGCAAACGCGTCGCTCTGGAAGTGCGCGGATGCTTTTGGCATCGCTGCCCGCATTGCAAGCCGAGCACTCCGAAGAAGAACACGGAGTATTGGGAGGCGAAATTCGCCCGAAACGTGGAGCGCGACGCGGAGAACGTGCGTAAGCTCGAGGAGATGGGCTGGCGCGTGCACGTGATCTGGGAATGCCAGCTGAAGAAGAGCGCCATTGATGCCACGATGGCCGATTTGCTGCCGAAGCTTGCCGCCGAGCTGGGGAAAGAGCTTGCCGCCGACGATTGTGCGGCCGCGCGAAACAGCGAAAATCAGATTCAGAGCAAATGCGCCGCATATGTGCGCGCCAACAACCTGGAAGACGACAATCCGCCGGGAGCAGATACCGTCGAAGAGGCAATCCGCCTCCAGGGTGCGCAGCAAGGCAGCAAGGACTCGCGCGTAGAAACGCCAGCCGCATCCAAAACCGAGCAGCAAGACAATGAGGACCCCGCAACGGGCAAACACCATTTCATGTACGTGATCGAGTGTGCCGATGGCAGCCTTTATACCGGATACTCCCCTGACGTGCAGGCACGATTCGCCGCACATCAAGCGGGCACGGGCGCGAAGTACACGCGCGGGCGCGGCCCGCTGAACTTGCTGGCCGTAGCCGAATTCGCCACCAAGCACAACGCCATGAGTGCAGAGTACCGCTTCAAGCGCCTAAGCCGCGACCGCAAAGACGAACTGTTGGCGAAAGCCGCCGACCCTGAAGCCGATTTCGCAAAACTGCTTCAAGAGGAATTCGGGCTTTAGGAGGGCAGGCGGCACATCGAGCAAACAACATCAAAGCAATCGTAGAACACTGCGCGGAATCGATTCGTCGGCTTGCGGCTGCGATGGGGCAATGGCCCCACCGCAAATCACTTGAAAGCCAGCGACTTTGCACGTTCCGCTTAATCGAGGAAACAGGCGGCTTTGCGCTGTGGGCGACGCTCGAGCATAACGGTCGAACGCCACGATCTTCCGTTACTCTACAAAAGCGACGTGTTTCTCTCGCAAAGAACCTGCTAAACGTCCTTCTTCTCGAAGATGCGGATGCTGAGCATGCAGCTTGCCGCATAGATCGCCAACGAGACGACAGCCAATGCAATCAGCGAGACAACCGGATGCTGGGACACCAAATCCTCCAAACCGGTGAACAATTCAGGCATGGCGAATTGCGAGGCAACGTAGATAAGGCACCCGATGAACATGAGCGCGCAACCGATATAGCGCGCACCTTTCGAGCCGCCGAACTTTATCGAAAACGGTTGAACAATAGCAACAAGAACTAATACGATTGCCGTGGAAGCCACGCACGCCGAAAAGATCTCAGGCGTCGAAGTCTGCTCCATCTCGATCCCCAAAGCAGGAAACGCTAAAACGCATGCCATGGTGACCGCAAACAGGGCAACCAACGTAACCGACGAACAAACAACGATCGCTAAGTAACGCCCGACAACGATATCCCGACGCGCGAGCGGAAGCGCGGCGCGATAACGCAGCCATCCGTTTTGATCGTCGTAACCCAACAGCGAGAACATGACGAGTATGGGCACCATCGCACATGCCGCAGACGCCCCGGCGTATGACCCCATTCCGAAGCACACAAACGCGCACACGAACACGATCGTCACCATCAAAACCGGAGCCATAGTACGGATAATTGCCAGTTCCGATTTCACAGAAGCCAACATCAGCGGCCCCCTTTCAACATGAAGTGCAGGTAGTCGCCCACATTTGCGCGATCGCAGGCAACCTCGGGAAACGCCTGCGCGAATTCGAATCGATTCGGCACGAGCACATCGCAGCTGAACTCGCGCTTGACCACACGCGCACCCGGCACGCATTCGAGGATTTCCGCCACCTGGCTAGCCGCGCAATGCGCAATACCCGCGGTATCGGTAATGGTTTCGCGCGGTGCGTCGAAGATAATCCGCCCCGCATCAATGCCCACGACGCGATCGGCAACACGCTCCAAGTCGGAAGTGATGTGACTGGAAAGCAGCACGCCGCGTTCGCCGTCGCCCACAAACTCCTGCAGCATATCGAGAATCTCATCGCGGGCCAGCGGATCGAGACCCGCTGTCGCCTCATCGAGAAGCAGAAGATCGGCACCATGCGAAAGCGCTACCGCGATTTGAAGCTTCATGCCCATACCGCGCGAAAGCTCCTTCATCTTCGCGTTCGAGTTTATGCCGAACCGCGCGATAAGGCCCCCGAACAGCGAGTCGTCCCATTGCGAAAACGCTGGCCTCAGGCATGTCACCACCTGGCTGACGCGCAGCTCCGAAGGAAACGGGCATGCGTCGAGCACCACGCCGATACGAGAGCGAACAGCGCGTTGGACCCGATCCGAAGCATCGGGTCCAAATGGTTCACCGAACAGCTTGACCTCGCCCGCGCCGATGTGCTGCAAGCCCAAGGTCACGCGGATCATCGTAGTTTTGCCCGCCCCGTTCGCGCCGACGAAGCCGACGATTTCGCCAGGGGCAACGGCAAGGCTCACGTCGCGCAGTGCGAACGAGTCGCTCAAATCGCAACTCACGTGCCGTATGTCCAAAAGATTCGTCATGAAGTCTCCCCTTTCCCGCGTTGCTCGGATTCCCCATCTGCGATCAAATCGAGCATCTCATGCAGTTCTACACGCGAAACTCCCAGGGCAAAGGCCTGAGCAGCAGCCTTCGCCAGCATTCCCTCGATGCGGCGCAGTTGCTCTTCCCGCAGCATCTCATGGTTACCCGAGGCAACGAAGCAGCCTTTGCCTTGCACGGTTTCGATGAATCCTTCTGCTTCCAAATCGGAGTAGGCGCGTTTGGTGGTGATGACGCTCACGCCAACGCCGTTCGCCAACGCCCGAATGGAAGGGATCTTTTCGCCGCATGTCAAAGCTCCTGAAAGTATCTGACTTTTAATCTGCGAGGAGATTTGCTCGTAGATGGGCTTGTCGCTGGTGTTCGAAATGATGATGTCCACGATCGGCCTTTCGTGTATATAACCGGTAAGCACAGTATATATACACTATGCACAGTTATGCAAGTCAGAATCTGGTAAAAACACCCGTGAGCCCCAGGATGATTCCGGAGCCCCCCACCGGTGATTCAGCGGAATCGTCGACAATGACGTGTTGGAACGAAAGGGACGAGCAGCGTCATCATCGCTCGCCCCTCGCGCGCTGGCGCAACACCAAAGACTGCATGCGAAAAGGCGGGCAGTCCAGCACCGAACGCCGCCTTCGCTCGCCTTGTTTAGCCCTTCACCAGCGTGACCGCAATGGTGTTCAGGTAGTCGAGCGCGCCCGCTTTAACGGCCGTCCTGTCGCCGCGAGCGTATTCGTTTTCGCAGGCTATCCAGTCGGCCCATGCCTCGCGTGTGCACGTCATCTGATGCATACCTTCGATAACCACCCCGGGCGTTTTGCCGATCATGGCTTGCCACCAGGTCATATCGTGCATGTACTCAAGCTGCTCGGGAGTCCACGAGGCAAGCAGGCATGCCGGCAGCGCATCGTGGCAATCGCGCACCATACCGGGGATGGAAAGGTAGATCTTCCCACCCGGCTTCACGTAAGGAAGAAGCTTTTCGCCGAGATACCGCGGATCGCGGCCGAAATAGTTGTAGGAGTCGATGCTTACCACCGCGTCGAAAAACTGCTGTTCAAACGGCAAACCTTCCGCTGCATCGGCCTTGACGGGGTGGATTTGCCCATCCAGCACGCCCATTCGGCGAAAGAAAGCGCGGTTCTCGGCGGGGTCGCTCCGCAAGTCGACGGCGTAAACGTCAAGCCCATACCCGCGCGCGAGCATCACGCTTGTGATGCCGGAGCCGGATCCGAGGTCGCATACGCGCGACCCTTCCGCAAGGTCGGCGCCGCAAAGCAGCTCTTCGCAGAGCTTAAGCGGGTTAGGCCCCATGATTTTGGAGCGGACGAGATTGATATCGAAGCTGTTCGCTTTTGGGAAAGTATTCATTGTTCTTCCTGTTCATTGAAACGATATTGAAAACAGGCTCGGAACGGCGCAATAACGCTAGGCCTTGCTAAGGCCTTCTTCGAAAACGCTATGCGATTAACCGTTCCCTAAAGAACAATGCCCAAAAAGACATCCCCTAAGGTGTGTTCGTTCGAGGCGTTTGCCTCCCTTGAATGCGGCACACTGCAGCCACGGCGGTCGCGGTTGTTTCCGCATTCGACTAAGTTCACCATAGCACGTTTGCCCGCGATTACCAGCCCTGTCTCGCACTGCCAAGGAAAGCCATCTTCCCGGCAGTGGCGCGGCTATGCGCTTCGCGCAATAATGGATGCTATTGTTGAACCGTTCCTCGGAGGCGCATGGTGCAACTTTGGCTTGTTGCGGCGTGCGGGTGAGGTGCCGAAGCGCAACCAGCCGTTGCTAGGATATGCGACCCACCGCGCGTATCCTGAAGCCATCGAAACGACCCCACCGAGAGGAGCACTCATGGCATTTGCAGAAAAGCTCGTCGCCGTGCGGCGCGCGCACAACCTTACGCAAGACCAGCTTGCCGAGAAGCTCTACGTCACCCGCCAAGCCGTGAGCCGATGGGAGCGCGGCGAAGTCACGCCGGGAATCGACATGATGAAGCTCATTGCCGCCGTCACCGGCGAGCCGCTGGCACATCTGCTGGAAATGCCCGAGCATTATTGCGAAAGCTGTGGCATGTACCTTACGCCCGATGATTGCGGAACCGACGCCGCCGGCAACAAGACCGACCATTATTGCAAATGGTGCTACGACCGCGGCGACTACACCTATGAAACCACCATGGAAGCTATGATCGAGGATTGCGCGCCGCGACTGGCGGAGAATACGGGCATGACGCTTGACGAGGCGGTCTCGCTTATGGGAGCGGTTTTGCCCCAGCTCGAGCGCTGGCGCGCCGTTCACGAAAACGAGCAACGCTACGGAGCGGAAGCACGCGAACGATATGGCAACGAAGCCGTCGATGCCGTGAACGAAAGAATCCTCGACATGGACCCTGCCACCTGGAACGATACGAAAGAGCTGGAGAAGGCGATCTTGGGTCAGCTCTCCATCGCGCTGGGCGATGGAGACGCAACCGGTCCCGAAGCTGCAAAGCTTGTGCAGATGCACCGCCGCTGGATCGGGCTGCAATGGGGAACCGAGCCCGAGCGGGGCATCTATCTGGAACTTGTGCGCGGCTACCTGGCAGACCCCCGATTCATCTCATACTACGACGAGCCCTGCGGCAAAGGGGCAACGGCGTTTTTGGTTACAGCCGTGGAAGGCACGCTGGGAGAGTAACGCAGCAGTTTCCACGCAAGGGAATGGCCAGCTGCTCGCCAATCGCATGACACGGCATATCGCACGCGAAACCCGGCAGCAACTTCTGAGCGGTTTTGCAGGCGGAATCGGCGCGAAAGGCCGCATGGCGCCGGCGTTTCCCCAGGTCGGCAATGCAGGCATCGAACAACGGCGCCGCCAAACCGCCCAGAACCCCGCGGACCATGTCAAAACCGGGGTCCATTTGCTGCGAAACCGCCCAGAAGTCGCTATACGAGGACGCAACAAGGCGGCAGGCGCAGACACGACAAGGGAGGTATGAGCGCACCGTCAGAAGCCGTGCGAGCGATGCGAGGGCGCAATACTCGAGAGCGCAGAATCGACCACCGAGTCACCTGGCGGCATTGTGCGTTGTTATTCGATCAGCCCCAGCGCCGGGGCTATGACCTTCGTGTAGAGCACCAGCCAGATGGTCGAGACGCAGAAGCCGCCCAGGACGTCGCTGGCGTAATGGACCCCCAGGTAGATGCGGCTTATGCCGACCATCACGATGACCAGCGCGAACAAGCACATCAGCACGATGCGGCGGCGCGGGTTGCGCTCGTAGCGCCATACGCACCACGCCAGCAGGCCGAAGACGGCCATCGCGGCCATAGAGTGCCCCGAGGGGAAGCTGAACCCGGACACGTCGATCAGCCGCAGCACATCGGGGCGCGGGCGCTGGATGGCGAACTTCATCGCCTGGTTCAGCAGCACGACCAGGCCCAGGTTCAGCATGTTGAACCAGCCCGGGCGCTTGACCGGCGTGAAGGCCGCGGATACGCCGAGCACCACGAGCAACGTCACCGGCGTGGCCAGCGCCGAGAAGCTTTCCATGACGGGCGTGAGCCACGGCTGGCGAAGCTGCCCGCCGAACAGCCACCATGCCGCCGCATCGAGCTTCATGTTCTCCTTGTCGAGCACGTTCTCCAGCAGCATCACCAGCACGATGGCGCACACCGACGTCACCACCAGCGTGCGGTTCTCCTTCACGTAGCGCGAAAGGCTCCGCGCGGCCTTGCCGGCACCCGACGCAATCCCCAACCTGTTCAACTCCTTCGCCCGGCCGCCGTGGCCGGCATCGCAAACGGAAAGCACGATAAAGGGCAGGACGGCCGCAGCCTCCCCGCCCCTTGGATTGCGCTAAGCGAAGCTTAGCGCATATGCTGCCGCGTTCGAAGTTCCGGCTACAAGCCGTTATCCTCGCGGCCAAACGTCGCACCCCATCACAGCAGCTCACCGTGCCTTTTCACGTATGCTTTCTTGCCACACGCCTTGCTTTGGACGCTTGTCTATTCCTGAACGCCATGATGCAATGTTGCGCAGCCCTAAGCAATCTCCAAAATCTCAAACCTGTTCAAATTCTGACCAATTAGAGAAACAGCTTGCGGCCTTCGCTTTCCCGGGCTTTTTTCTGCCGGGCTTGAACACGGAAAGAACGAGCAGCGCGATAACGCAGGGCAACGCAGCGCCGCGATGAGGCGCACGAGGCCAATCGCCCATTTCGCCGTCTTCTTCGCTTTAGGAATCTGCATGGTGCTCGGGTGCTTTCGCTTTCCTCATCGGGGTTTTCTTCGCCTTGCCGCCACGGCGGCGCATTCCGGACACATAAAGACACGTCCCCGAAGCGTCCGGGCTAGGCGGTCGCCTCTGACGATTCTGCTGCGGCGGCTTCCTCGGCTTCTTGGGTTCCTTTGCTGAGCAAAGCTATGCCCGCCACCACCGCTATCATGCCGATTCCCACGATAACGGAGAACGGGTCGTCCCATACGACGATGCCGACGAGCGTGGTCAAAAGGGTGCCGACGCCGCCCCAGATGCCGTAGGCCATCCCCAGGCTCAAATGTTTCAACGCAAGCGTCAACAGCGCAAACGAGATGATGTAGCACGCAGCGGTGGCCAGGCCGAACACCGGATGGGTGAAGCCGTCGGACATCTTCATGAACGTGGTGCCGAACACCTCGGACACGATGGCGAACGACAGCTGGATGATCGGTGCGCTCTTCACCTTACATCGCCCCCAATCGCAAACACGCCACGCCGACGATGACGAGCGCAACGCCCGCGATCTTCTTCGCGTTGAACTTCTCTTTCCACACGATGCGGCTGACCACAGCCGTAAGCGCCACCGCCGCGCTCGTCCAAATCGCGTACGCCAAGCCCAAGGGCAGAGACGCGAACACGTGCGAAAGCGCGTAAAATGACACAGCGTAGCCCACCGCGATGCCGAGGATGGGAAGCTTGCGGCGGAAACCGTCGGAGAGCTTCATGCACGTGTCGCCGAACACCTCGAAGAGCACTGACAAACCTAGAAGCGCATACGGGCTCATTGCTGTACCCCTTCTTGGAACGTCTTCGCATACAGCCTGACGACCTTGACGAACAGCTCGGCCCCCTCGGGGCTGATCGCGGCGGCGGCCTTCATCTCGAGCTCGCGCATGCGCTCGACAGGCAGGCGCCATTGCTCGCGCCCTTCCTCGGTGAGCGCCATGATCTGCTCTCGCTTGTCGACCTCGCTTGCCCGCCCGACTACGACATCGCGCGCGGCAAGGCGCTTGCAGATAGCGCTGACCGTTTGTTTGCCCATGTCGCACAGCTCGCAAATCGACCGTTGCGAACAGCCTTCGGGCTCATCCCACAGGGCATCGACGACGTACAGCTCGTTGGTGTCGACGCCCATGTTCTTAGCGAATGCGCTGTACGCGACCGCAACGTCACGCCAGCATTCCCACATTTCCTTCGAGAATTCCTCTGGCAGCATCTTGTCTCCATTCTGATTGGTCTACCTATTGACTATTATAGTCTACTGGTGGACTTTTCCCATCCACCCGCACGGAATCCACACGAGGAGCGCAGGGCTTTGCAGCTTGCCCCGCACGCCAGATGCGGACTCAGGAGCCCGAGGGAAACGAGCGGGCGAAGCGGCAGCTTCGGACGGGCCCAAGGAGCCATCCGGCGACGGAGCCCCGTGAGCGGGCGACAGCTGCAGGCGACGTCCAACGAGCGGCCAGACGGCAGCTTCGGACGGGTTCGAGAGCGCCATCTTCCACAAAGCAGCATCATCCGCGGGAAATCCATCAACAATCGGCATATGTTACCGAAATATACTCGAAATATGTAAGGAAAACGACACAATTAAAGCTTCGGGTTATATACCCATCCGATTGCAATATGAGGGGCTGTCCGCTAGCTATTCAGCGTGCTATTCAACATGCGCTAGAGGGGGTTAACGCACATGAACATCAAGGAGCTTGTGCCGGAGAAGGTGGAATCGGAGATCAATTCTCCCGACCATCCGACCCGCAGGTTCGTCGGCTTCGCTTTGCTGCTCGCATGGCATTACAACCTATGGTTCCTGCACGACTCGTTCGTCGGAGCGCAGCTGCTCGACGATTGCGTGACGCAGTCGTGGTTGATCGCCCTCGTCTCCGCCGCGGTCTCGTTCATCGTCATCGCCTTTGCCCTAGGCAGGAAGCACCGCCTTTGCAATATCCCCTGGATGCTCTGGACCGCTACCGCCGCAGCGGTCATGTCGACGCTTGCGCTCACCTTGTTCGCGTTCTCGTTCCCCACCGACCTTATCGCCTACGCGCTTGCCGCGGTGGTCGGCATCACGAACGCCATCCTATGGGTCATGTGGGGCGAGCTGTACTCGCGCACCAAGACGTCGTTCTCCGTTTCCTATATCGGCACCACCGTCGGCCTGGTCACGCTGGTGTGCTCGCTGATCTGCTTCGTCCTTCCCACCGGCATCTCCTCGGTGTTCATCGCGCTCATGCCGCTTGCCGCAGGCCTGCTGTTCGCACGCGGCGTCACCATCGCCAAGGACATGCCCTACCCCACGCTGCTGCCGAAAAGCACCGCGAACCGCGCCCTCAAGCCCATGATCGTGGTGTGCGGCACCACGTTCGTCGCATCGGTGGCCTGCTATTTCCTGGTCGCCATCATCCCCCAGGAGAACCTGCCGTACGGCGAGTACGCCTTCACGTTCGGCTCCATCGGCGGCGCAACCCTGCTGTGCATCATCGGCGTGATTTGCGGCCTGACCAACGATCGACTGAACATCTACCGCACCTTCCCCTGGCTTATCATCATCGCCATCGTTTCGTTCGCGTTGTTCCTCATGGGCGAACGCTTCTTCGTCCCGTCGTTCTTCATCGTGCTGGCGGCTGTGTCCATCTTCGAGGTGCTCCTGATCATGTACTTTGGAGTGCTGGGAGTGAAGGGCTACGTGCCCATCGGCTTCGCGTTCGGTTTCAGCGGTGCATTCATCCGCCTGGGCATCGCCGTGGGCAACGCCATCGCGCTGTACTACGAGGCGAACCCTGCCTTCGCCAAGGTGGCAACCGATCCCACGTCGCTGATATTCGTGTGCGTCCTTGCCGCCGTCATCATCCCGCTGGTGCGCCAGGAGTACAACATCACCCAGCTCATCGCGCCCCCGGCAACGGAATCCAGCCAGGAGCATCGCATCAAGGAGCTGGCCGCCGAATTCTCGCTGTCGGCGCGCGAGACCGAGATCGTCATGCTCATCGCCCGCGGCTTCACCACGGACAACGTGGCGAAGAAGCTGGTCATCTCGCCCTACACGGTAAACACCCACATCCGCCACGTCTACGAGAAGGTGGGCATCCACAAGCGCTCCGAGCTGATCGACTACATCAACCGCACCGGCTCCGACGACGACAAGAAGGCCTAGCAGCGTATTTGACCGCGTCAGCTGGATAACCAGGCCGAGGGTTTCCCGCCTGAGGAACCCCCGCTCAGGAAGCCCCTGCTAGGAAAACCGTCCTCATACGCAGCCGCCTCCCGCTTCATGACTGCAACTGCAGTTAGCGAAGCAGGAGGCGGTTCTTTTTGCGTAGGGGTCGCGCGGAAAGCCTCGATCGCGGGGCGCGCAGCGCGCAGATTGCGGGCGAGGGGGGCGCTGCGGAGGAATCGCGCGAAAAGGGCTCAATCACAAGATGTGCGACGCATAGGTCGCGTGCGAGCAAAGGGGCTCCAGCAGTTGAAACCCGGAAAGACCTGTTTCGGCACCCTTTCCGCTTGTTGCTGTCAAAAAACGCGCGAGTGCGTGTTTGCCGCAGCAAGCAAGCTCGCGAGCGATGCGTTTTCGGTAACGAGCGCAACCTTCTCGACAAAAGCTATGAGCGCAGAGTGGGAACAACGTCCTTAAACGTCGATCCGGCCGCACCTCCGCACGCACTCGCGCGTTTTTTGGCAGCTGCCGCGGAAAACCCCTCTCAAACGTTAGCGACGAAGCGAAACCGCCCCCGAACGCAAAGAGAGGGAGGACCCGAAGGTCCTCCCTCTCTTGGGGCCCGCTGCCCGCTGAAGCGGGTGCGAGCGATATCCCGCGGAGCCGTGCCCCGGGCCTGGCGATCAGCCCGAGGCGGCGCTCCGGTGCGGAGCCGATGCTAGCCGCAGCGGTACTCGACGCCCATCGTCGGGCCGGGGTTGACCCACTTCTTGACGATGGTGCCCTCGCAGGCGATGCGGCAGGTGCCGCACTCCA
>OKVV01000530.1_pt1 | contig 20792 bp, 21 predicted proteins | sample 1606871 | NCBI WGS metagenome assembly OKVV01 (sample SAMN03281011, study PRJEB24777) | human gut metagenome | isolation source: fecal sample PR176 from 1 month old male Indian infant, caesarean delivered... | place: Singapore | collected 2006-01-13
GGATTAAAGCGAACCCAAACATTTGCTTAATGAATTTCGTCGGCATGGTGGATGACTTTATAAAAGATAAAAAAGACCCAAAAGAATACGCAGACTGGATAACCAAACAGTTTAATCTTTTTTCTGACATTGACGAATTGTCTTTTGTTGATATGCCAACAATAAAAAAGAATAATAAAATAATAGATCTTGAATCGCTAAAAGGAAAACAATGCGTTGGCGGATTTGACTTATCAGAAACCGAAGACTTTACCTCAGCAGTGCTAGAATTTCCGCTTGATAATGGAGAGGTTTTTGTTTTACAGCATACGTGGATTCCTCAAGCAAGATACGAGCGCGATCAAAATAAAGAGCGAATAAATGCTTGGGAAAAACAAGGTGATTTAACTATCATCCCTGGCGATTATGTTAACTACGAATATGTGCTTGAGTGGTTTGTAGAAAAGTCTAAATCATTTGACATAATTCAGATAAATTATGATAGAGCCAAAGCTTTAAGGCTGAATAAAGAACTTATTAGTTTTGGATTTGTTACTGAGGAGACGAGGCAAGGTTTTTTAACATTAGGTGGTCCCATGCAAAATCTTAAAGAAATGTTACTGGATGGAAAAGTTATTTTTAATAACTCAAAACTTTATTCGTGGTATCTATCTAATGTGAAATTAGTTAAAGATAGGAATTCCAATTATTTACCTTCAAAACAAAATAAAAATCGTAAAATTGATGGTTTTGCTGCTACTTTAAACAGTCATACGAAAGTGATTGATTTGCTTGTGAAGCCTCAAGGTAATGCAAATGTTGGTTTTATATCTGTTAGAGACATGTTGAAGCGATGAAGGGAGGTGGAACGGTGAATATATTTCAAAAGGTAGTAAATAAATTGACTCCTGGTTTTGTAAGACAATCGATTATCAATGATTATTCAACTAAGAGCGATTTTACTAAATGGTTCGGGCGAACCTTTTTTGGAATTGAAAATGGAACACTTGAAACAAATGAAAATATCTTCTCTATTGTTTCAAGGCTATCTAATACATTATCAAGTCTACCATTTAAAAAGTACAAAAACTATGATCAGCAATTTGATGAACAAATGGATAAACTTGTTTATTATCCAAACCCTAATCAAACTTTAGATATGGTAATAAATGTTTTAGAAGTTAGCAGGAACACTAACGGAAATGGGTATGCATTGATTTTCAGAGATATTCGGGGACAATTTGATAAATTAGTTCCTTTCAATCCAAATTATGTGGAGCCAGTAATTGAACAACAATCAAAGGAACTGTGGTACCAAGTAAATAGTGATGGTAAAACCTTCTATTTGCATAATTCTGACGTTATTCATGTAAGACATATTGCTGGAAATGGAAATTGGAAGGGGATAAGCCCGATTGCAGTTTTGAAGAACTCAAATGAGTTCGATAAAGCAGTTAGGCAGTTTTCTTTAAAAGAAATGCAGTCTTTGAGAGATTCTTTCATATTGACCTATTCGGCGAATGTAGATGATGATAAAAGGGCAGCGGTAGTTGATGACTTTAAGCGATTCTATGAAGAAAATGGTGGAGTGCTATTTCAAGAACCTGGTGTTGAAATCAAGGAAATGGCGAGAAGTTTTGTGGCTGGAGATATGGAGATATCTGAGAATATCACAAGAGATAGAATAGCAAATGTTTATAACGTACCTGGGGTATTCCTGAATAAATCGAGCGATAGTTTTTCTTCGAACGAGCAACTAATGCAACTGTTTGTTAATATGACTCTCTCTCCAATTGTTAAACAGTATGAACGAGAATTCAACAAGAAGATTTTAACTTCTAAAGAGCGCATTAATGGAATTTATTTTAAATTCAATCTCAATGCTCTTTTAAGAGGTGATTCAGCTGCACGACAGGCATTCTATCATGGAGCAATTAGAGATGGCTGGATGGCCCAAGACGAGGTCAGAATGCTTGAAGAGTTACCACCGAAGGGCGGCAAAGCCTCTGAATTATGGATATCCGGCGATATGTATCCATTGGAAATGGATCCTACATTACGAAAATCAAATAAAAGCACTCAAGGCGTAACTGAAAAAAGTTAGGTCTTTTTATTTTGCCTTGAAGGGAGGTGGAAAAGTGAAAAAGTTTTGGGAAGTAAAGCAGTCAGCCAATACAAAAGAGGCTGACATCTCGATTTATGGAGAAATTGTCTCATATAAATTGGATGACACCGACACGACAGCGGCTAGTTTCCAAAAAGATTTAAAGGCATTAGGTGATATTGAACAGATTAATTTACATGTGAATTCCCCTGGCGGGTCTGTTTTCGAAGGAATTGCAATTGGAAACATGCTGAAACAACACAAAGCGACGGTCGTAGCGCATGTAGACGCTTTGGCTGCCTCAATTGCAAGTGTGATTGTCGCTAGTGCTGACAAGGTAGTAATGCCTGAGAACAGCATGTTAATGATTCATAACCCTTGGACCTACAGCGTAGGCAATGCTAAAGCGTTACGCAAACAAGCAGATGACTTAGACAAAATCGCAGAGTCTTCAGTAATCACTTACTTATCTAAAGGCGGCGACAAGCTAAGCGAAGCAAAGATCAAGCAAATCATGGATGAAGAAACATGGCTATCAGCAGTTGAAGCGTTAGAAATTGGGTTGTGCGACGAAGTTTCAGAGACAGTGCAAATTGCTGCTTGTGTTAGCAAGGAATTGTTTCAAAAGTATAACAACGTTCCTAAAGAGTTTGAATCAACGACTCAATCGCTAAACGAAGAAAAAGCTAGACAAAAAATGATCGAAGAAGCAAAACAAAACAACGCCTTGATTGGCGCAATTATAGGAGGACTTTAATAAATGAAAACAATTTTCGAATTAAAACAAGATATGGCTACAATTGGTAACCAAATTCAAAAAACAAATGATGATATTACTCAAAAAGCTGCTGATCCGAAAACATCTATGGATGAATTGAATCAATTGAATCAAACAAAGGGAGATTTACAGCAACGATTTGAAATTATCAAAAATCAGCATGACCAATTAGAAGCCGAGCAGAAAGCTAGCTTAGCAAAAGGGAGCTTCTCAGACTCAAGCGATCCTAAACAAAAAGTAATTGATGCTAAAGCTGAATTAATCCGCAAAACAATGGCAAAAGAAGCAGTGCCAACAGATGTATACCAGGTATTAGGTGACGATAGTACAGGTGGAGGTAAATTCTTGCCTAAGACTGTTGCTAATGATGTTATCTCTGATCCTGTGGTTAAAAATCAGCTACGCCGTTTGTCAACTATTACAAGCATTCCAAATTTGGAGATTCCAAAAGTAACTTTCACGCTCGATGACGATGACTTTATTGCGGACAAAGAAACAGCTAAAGAGCTTAAAGCAACAGGTGATACAGTTTCGTTTACACGCAATAAATTCAAAGTATTTACAGGTATTTCAGAAACTATTCTGCTGGGAACAAACACTAATCTTGTCACTACTGTAGAAGCTAATTTGCAATCTGGGGTGGCGGCTAAAGAACGTAAAGTTGCATTCGCAACAACGCCAAAAACTGGTGAAGAACACATGAGTTTTTATGATACGACTGTTGTTAACATTAAAAAAATCGAAGCAGCTGATATGTACAAAGCTATTAAGGGAGCAGTTGCAGATTTGCATGAAGACTACCGAGAAAATGCAAAAATTGTTATGCGTTATGCTGACTATCTTGAAATTATTGAAACGTTAGCGAATGGGAATGCTACATTATACACTGCACAACCAGAGCAAATTTTAGGTAAACCGGTTGTATTCAGTGATGCAGCAGTGACGCCAGTCATTGGTGACTTCTCATATTCTCATTTCAACTATGATATCAATGCGTTATATGAACAGGACAAAGACGTTAAGACTGGTATCAATTTGTTTGTTGTAACGGCATGGTTTGACCATCGTATCAAACTAGCATCTGCATTCCGTCTTGCTGCAGTGTCAAAATAGCAGCCCCTGAAGTTCTATCGGTAGATCCTACCACTGATGGAGCTGTTATAGAGCTTCAATAAGGGGGCTCATAGTATGTTAGATCCCAAAAAAGATTTAGAAGAAATCAAAGCTGCAATGAAAATTGATACGGATGATGACGACAAAGAAGTGACTAGAGCATTTACAACAGCAATCGGAACGATTAAGGGGGCACTCGGAAGAGATAAGCCCTCTTTCTATGTTCAAGAAAACGAGATTATGGAATTGCTTAACACTGCTGCCATAATGCTTGCTGATCATTATTACAAGGCTAGATCGGCAACGATTGAATCAAGTAATATGAATGGCACCTTACGAGAATTCGATTTGGGATATACAAGCTTGATTTCATTATTAAAAGCGGAATATAAGGTGTTTAAGGAAGGTGATCCTATTGGCGGTTAGTCGTACAGGAAAACTCACTAAACGCGCGCAGTTTTTGAAACAAGATGGTTTTAAAACAGGACCTAATGGGACAAAAATGCCGAATTACGTTGAGGTGATGAGGCCTTGGTTTGGATACAAACAGAAATATCTAACCGAAGTTAAAAGTGAAGATACTTCATATAAAAACACTGTTAACATTGTGATTCGGCAAAAGCAAAAACAAACAGTCACTCCCGATATGATAGTTAGTATAAAGGAAGTTCAATATAACATTGTTGACATCAATCCAGATGTTGAAAACGAGGATTTTATGCTTTTGATACTAAAGGCGGTGGAATGATGAGTGTAACAATCGATCTTGGCGACTTAGAAAGAAACGTCGCACAAACCATTGCTGATGTTGAAGGTAAGATCCGTCGCAAGGCAGGAAAATCGGCAGGCTTCAAACTTGGAGAAGCTTTAGAAGCGAATACTCCGGTTGATGCATCAACTGGTAAGATCTTACTTGAAGAGACAGTAACAGTAGGCGCGGTTCAAGATAATGGTGATGTTGATATTGGATATGGTCGAGGTGCTTACTTCCGTGCTCACGTTGTAAATATGGGTTCTGAATTCCAAAGTGGACAGCATTTTATAGAAAAAACTGCTGATACCGAAGCAGAAGCTATAATGCAAGAGTATATGGAACAATTAAAAGGAGGATTAGGATTATGACGCCAGTTGCGGAAGTAGCGGTAAATATATTGCCGAAAATATTTCCGGAGATTGATTCGAATCTTTTCTTTCCCTATACAGTACCTGAAAAATACCAAAGCTTAGATCAAGTACCATATTTCAAGATTGAAAATGTTGGAGAAACAAACGGATCTCACGGATCAGACAAATACCATTCAAGAAGCTATCGCATTCAGGTAATGGCTTTTATTGATCTAAGGAAAACAGATATTGAAGAACTAAACGACAAATTAGATCGTGGTATGGAAGAAGCGGATTTCTTTCAAATATACGGGGAAGATAGACCGCATTCGGAAAACGAAAATATACACGTACTGATTAGACAGTACACTCATACAAGGAGGAAATAACATGACATTAGTAGGTTTTAAAAGAGCGACAATTCAAATCTTAGATGAAAGTTTAAAGCCAGTTCCCGCTAAAAAGTATGTAATCGAAGGGAAGACAAATGAAGGCGCGACTAGCGCTTTCGAAATTACGGGACTATCCCCAGAAGCAGTCAAAGCATATGGATCAGATATCCCTTATTTTATCATTCAAGAGGGAACTGGTGAGGTTGCTGCTACCTTTAGTGCTCTAGACTTGCCTTTTGAGGTTGAAAACGAAGTATTAGGGCGCACAAAAGCAACGAATGGCGTTTATCATGCTGGAGAGAAAACAAAACCGCCTTATTGTGCAGTTCTGTTTGAATCATCAACGTTACGTGGTGAAAAGATGGGAACAGGATTATATGCTGGAAAATTTGGACGTGAATCTATCACCGCGAATACAAAAGAAGGAACAACTCCGACACCTGAAGCGGATCAGTTTACGTTTGCACCAGTTCCAAAGAAAATCGATGATGCAAATGAGACTGTAGGCTTTGCAGTTGGAGACGAGTCGTTTGCTGCTTTAGTCACTGAATTGTTTGGAGAAACTTCGGGGGAGTAGCAGTCCCTGTAATTGGAGAAATATCGCCGACAACTGACGGGGCAGTTATCAATTTATCATAAGAAAGGAAATTAATATGGTAGAGACATTTAGAATATATAAAGGTGATTCAATTGTAAAAGAAGGTCCTTCGCCTTTAACAATTACTGGAGAAGAAGCAAATAAAAATGTAGTTGCTGGGGAATACAAAGCAACACGTGTTGTAGGAGATAGCGAATCCACAAAAGTGGATATTCCTTCCTTTAAAACGCTGTCAATTCCAGTTTCGAGTGTAAGCTTAGATAAATCGACAGCAGATGTTGCTGTTGGAGGGTCAGTTAAGTTGACACCGACTGTATTACCCGAGAACGCAAGTGATAAATCTGGATCATGGTCCAGTTCTGATACTGCCGTAGCAACAGTGAGTGGTGGAACAGTCACAGTTAAAGCTGATGCAACAGTTGGTGCGACTACTGATGTTACTTTTACTACAAAAGATGGTGCAAAAACAGCTACATGCACAATTACTGTTATTGAAGGTTAGTCATTTGACTAGCCTTTTTTGATTTATTTTAGGAGGAAAGAACATGACAGAAATTAAGTTATCTCTTCGTATGAAAGATGGCAAAACCAAGACTTTTACTCAAGACTTCGTACCATTCAAAAAAAGGCTTGATTACGTTCGAGAAGAAACGGAATTGGTGGAGAGAACTGATAAAGATGGAAAGCCATTACCTGCTACATCTGAAGAATTGACAGAATTTAGAGCAAATTTTGTAGCAGGTCTTTTTGACGATAAACAAGTAACTGGTAATGCAATTTTAAATGGCATTGACGTGGAAGACCCTGTAATCATGGATATCATTTTATATCGTGTTCTAGGTTTGCGAAAAGAAGAAATCTCTGAGGAGAACGACGAAAAAAAGGAAGTCTAAAGGGAAGCGAGCTTTATTCTTCTCTTATTAATTTTATGAAGCAAACAATCATAGCTTTCCCAGGCTGGAATATTAATACGATTCTAGAAACTGACGTTCGCTACTTAGACGAAATTATGTTCTCGGATGTTGAAAGCCCCGAAGCAGTGAATATACAAAGAGAAGTTGTTTCGATGGAAGATTGGTTCAAAGAAATAAATAAGTGAAGAAAGGAGGTAAATAAGTGGTACAAAATGGCAAGCCTTTAGGTCAAATGCTGATAACGCTAGGGTTAGATACTACGGCATTTTCAAGTAGTCTAACAGGAGCAACTCGAGCAACAAAAACTGCAGCAAAAGAGATGCAAGCAGGGCTAAAAATAGTCGATTCTGGCGGAAAGAAAATCGATACATTAGCTTTCAAACAGCAAGCATTAAACAAGGTTATTGAAGCACAAAAGAATGAGTTGGGATACTTAAAACAGGCTTATGATAAAACTCTGGATTCTCAAGGAAATGCTACTTCGACAACTGCTAAAGCAGCTCAAAAATATAACGATGCTCAAGCTAAACTAGCTGGCTACGAGCAGCAATTAAAATCTACTGTTGGCCAATTAGCTCGTCTTGATATTGAAACGAATGGAGTTACTGGATGGCTTAACAAACAGGGCGATGCTTTCATCAAACAAGGCGAGAAAATCCAAAAGTTTGGCAGTGTGGTATCTAGTGTAGGATCATCATTAACAACAGGAATTACTCTTCCATTAGTTGCTGGAGCAACAGCAGTTACAAAAGCAGCTATTGATTGGGAGTCTGCTTTCGCTGGTGTCAAGAAAACTTCTGACGAAGTTGTGGACAGTAACGGAAATGTAGTGTATTCATACGATGATTTAGAGAGCAGTTTGAGAGATTTAGCTAAGCAACTACCTTCAACGCACTCAGAAATAGCCTCTGTAGCAGAGGCTGCAGGACAATTAGGCATTCAAACGCAAAATGTTTCGGCATTTACTAAAGTAATGATCGATTTAGGTGAGTCAACAAACATGAGCGCTGAAACAGCTGCTACTGAGTTGGCTCGTTTTGCTAACATAACACAAATGTCTCAAAATAAATTTAGCAACCTTGGATCAGCTATTGTAGATTTGGGAAATAACTTTGCAACGACCGAATCAGAAATATCCGAAATGGCATTACGTTTAGCTGGAGCAGGACACCAAGTAGGAATGAGTGAAGGGGACATTTTAGGTTTTGCCGCTGCGTTAAGCTCGGTTGGTGTTGAAGCAGAAGCTGGTGGATCTGCCTTTTCTAAAGTCATGGTTCAAATGCAACTGGCTGTTGAAAAAGGGACCGGAGCCTTTGAAGAGTTAAAGGGACATGCTGAGGATCAAGGTGTGTCATGGGAACGATTGGTTTCTGCTGTTCGAAACGGTGGCAAGGAACTAACTGGTGTTTCTAAAGAAATGGGCTTCACTTCGTCTGAATTGAAGAAGATGTACAAAGAAGCTGATAAATCAAAAACCTCATTGGAGCAGTTTGCTGATGTAGCTGGACTAACTGGCGAGCAATTTTCAAAAATGTTCAAAGATGATCCAAGCACGGCAATCATGAAATTTGTTGAAGGTCTTGGTAAAGCTGAGGAAAACGGAACATCTGCTATTAAAGTCTTAGATGACATGGATATCAAAGAAGTTCGATTGCGAGATAGCTTGCTAAGAGCTGCTAATGCTAGCGGTGTTTTCTCTGGTGCAGTTGAGATGGGTAATAAAGCATTTGGTGAAAATACGGCTCTTGCTGAAGAAGCAGGCAAAAGGTATGAAACAACAGAATCCAAATTGAAAATGTTGAAAAATGAAGTAGTAGATGCAGCTATTGAATTTGGGGGGCCACTTGTTGATGCATTAAGAGATGGTCTTGAAGCTTCTAAGCCTTTGATTAAAAGTCTGGGTAATCTAGCGAAGTCTTTCAGCTCTTTAGATAAAGAACAACAAAGAAACATTATCAAATGGGGACTAATAGCTGCCGCAGCTGGTCCAACTCTCAAACTACTTGGGAGTGGTATTTCCATAGTTGGATCTGTCACTAAAGGTGTTGGAAAACTTTCAAAGGGTATTGTCAAGCTTGCAGCTGATGCAGCTGAAAAGAAAGCGTTGGGTGGCCTAGCAACTTCAATTTCGGGTGTTGGAACAGCCGCAACAACAGCAGTTGGTGCTGGAACAGCTGGTGCAACAACTGGAGGAATTGCCGGTATGGGCACAGCAATTGCAGGCTTGGCTGGTCCAGTCGCTATAGGTATTGCTGCATTAGGTGCTGTTGCTGGAGCAGTTTATCTTGGTAAAAAAGCATATGACGAACACCAACTTGCAGGAGCTAAGTGGGGAACTAAAGTAACCGAAGAACAAGATAAAGTGATTACTAAATCCTATGAACTACGGGAAAAAGCAGTCAAGTACATTGATGAATATGCAGATGGAGTTAAAGGATCGGCTGATAAAGCCATTAAAGCAAACAATGCAATTATTGACTCTATACAAGCAACTATTGACAAAGAATATCAACGAAAAATGAAAAATGCTGAGGATGTTGATAACCAAGGCATTCAATATAGTTTAAAGCAGCAAGCTGAAAATGATAAAAAATATGGTGAGCAGTTAGCGGATCAAGCAAAAAAAAGAGTTGACCGTATCAACAAAATTTTATCTGATGCAAGTAAAAATAGCCGAGAACTATCTGATCAGGAACGAGCATATATAGAAGCAAACTATAATCAGTTATCAGATAAGCAGCTAAAACTTGCTGGCTTTACATCTGAACAACGAATTGCAATTGAATCTGCGTATCAAGACAAATTAAGCAAGCTTACTGACAGACAACTTGAGGAACGAGCAAATAGTGTTGGAAAAGCTTTAAATACAGAACAAGAGAAGTATGAACAGAATAGAAAAGCGATTATCGAAGGCACTAAGGATAATGTACAAAGACAAAAAGCTTTGCTTGAAGAATTGGATAAGGAACATAAAAATAGTTCTGAATCTATGATATTAGGTTTAGCAAAACTACGGTTGGAACAAGGCTACAGTTTGGAACAAATGTCATCTGTTTGGCAACAGTATGGATGGACCGTTGATGAAGTCGCTGATTTAGTGAATTCCAGTGTCGATGATACAACTAAAAATCTTGATATGTTAGCTAAAGGCACCGAAGAAGCCGATATTCAGTGGAATCAGATGGCTCTCGATCCGAAAACCGGCGAAGTCAGAACAAACATGGCTGATGTCTTGAAAGAAATGGCTTCAACAGATGAAGGGTGGCAACAGCTCAATTTCATTGCTAAGAATGCTGATATTTCTACAAACGCAAAAGAAGAAATCGCCATTGCAATGGGCGAATCGGGCAAGTGGAACAATTTGTATTTGACTGAGAAGTTATTGCTAGTTGATGGTGATCAAGCTCAAGTCGATTTATATGACACTATTGAAGAAATGGGCTTGTGGAACGCATATAATGCCGATAGAAAAACATTAGGCGTTGATAATGCGGATGCTATTTGGAAGACAATGAATGCTCAAGGTAAACTGTTAGACTGGAATTCACTTTCTCCTGAATTAAAAACATTGTTAGCTAATGACCCAGCAAAATTAACTGTAGAACAAACTACTAGGGCTTTAAGTGATTACAATAAACTTGATGAAGATTTCAAGACACTTCTCGCTAATAACACTAACGCCGTTACAAATATAGGGGCAGCAAATACCAAACTCAATATTTACAACGAGACCAAAGTCGGCGCGAAACATCTTCATGCAACTGCTGACTATTCTCAGGTAACACAAGCAAAGAATGAAATTGCACAAGTATACAGCAAAAATGTTGTAATTGATGTTGAATATCGTGGTAGAAGAACTGGTCAAACAGCAATACCTAATGCAACAGGAACAAATTATCATCCGGGCGGAGATATGATCGTAAACGATCAAGTCGGTCCGCTATATAAAGAGTTAGTTCAATTCCCTGGTCAAGCACCATTTATTCCTCAAGGTAGAAACGTCTATATTCCAAATGCACCGGTAGGAACTAAGGTTGCTAAAGCTAGTGTTACAAAAACGATTCTAAGTCGTTTGAAAATACCGAAATATGCTGAAGGTGTCGGTGTTCCGGAGAACTCATCGATTGTAAGAAATTTAAGAAGTATGGCTTCTCCTAAGGAATCTAGCTCTATTAGTATACGCACGCAAGATTATTCTAAACATTTTGAGATGTTAATCGATATAATGTCTAACTTTAGCGAAGATCTGAGAAATATGAAAGTAATACTCGATGGAAGAAATGTTACAAAATCAGTTGAAACAAGACAAATAAACCAGCAAATAAAAAATGATATAAAAGCAGGGAGGAGAACGAGATGATTAGTGATCTAGAGATTAAATTAAATGATTTCAGTTTGTCAGATTACTTTGATTTAACTGATGAGCCAGATCGTGGTCTCTTCCCTGAAGTGCAACACGAATTAGTTCAAATGGCACAATCAAACGGATCAAGTATCGTCAATAAAAGATTGGGACACAGAATTATTACATTACCTTTATTTGCTTTAAGTGGCAATTTTAGACAAACAAAAGACGACCTTGCCAATATACTGTTTAAAAATGGAAAACAAAAACTTTGGTTTTCGGATGAACCTGACCGTTATTGGTTTGTTGAACATACAGGTGAATCAAGTTGGAAGCGATCGCTCGAAAATAAAGGAGAAGCATTCGGGGAGTTGAAATTTCTCTGTGATGATGGTTTAGCGTATGCAACTGAGTCGAGATCATTCCTGTTTTCCAACTCGAATGACGGAATATTGACTACAATCAAAAATAATGGAACTTTTAACACAACTGTAGATTTCAATGTGAACTTTTTGTCAGATGCTAATTCAATTGCGTTTGTGTCTGGTGAAAAAGTGTTGCAATTGGGATCTGCAGAGGCACCTGATTCTAGCGGAGAAGTACCCAAAACAGAGCTTGTTTTAAAAGATCAGATGACTAGTTCCACTAGCGCTCAGTGGAACATTAATCAAGCTAGAATTCGTCGTAATGAAAGCGCAGGAGATCATACTTCAAAACGGATGGGAAGTTTAAAGTATGATTCAACTGGTACATGGGTCAATAGTACAGGCAGCGTTACTGATGAAGACAAGTTTTGGCATGGCCCATCAATAAGTCGAGATATTATTGAAATGGAAAACTGGGAAGTTTGGAGCGCAGTTACCTTTAAATCTACAGGGGGAGGAAAATCGGAAGCTGCTCAAGAAGGTTTAATGGAAATTAATGTACTGGATGAGGATAACAACTTCTTAATGGGGTTGCAATTGATGGATGGATATCCTTCTCTCGATAAAGTTAGTTGGACATTCTTCATTGGAGACAACGTAGTTGATTGGGGTTATTTTCCAAGCAGTGTAATGAAATCTGGGGGTGGATTTTACGGACAAGTTATCTTCAAAAAAGTAGACAACAAATTTAGTTTTAAAATTGCACGAGTGTCAAACAACAAGGAGACCTGGAGAGTAACTAGAGAAACTGTAAACAACACAATTGCTACGCTCTCAGCTAAGCGGGTGTCATATTATATGGCCACCTACGGAAAGCAACCTGCTTATAATATGGGGGTTAGTTTTTGCCAAATCAAAAAGATTAATTCTTTAGACCCGCTAAATGTGCCTTTAACGTTTTACGAAGGCGACTATCTGCAGGTTATTGATAACAAGATTTACTTGAATAGTGTTTTATCTGGAGACTATAGGGTTGTCGGCAGTAGCAATGTATTTACGGTGGATGCTAGTTCAACAACACCAATCTATTGCGTGACAGATGGAGATGTGACTGCTACTGCAGAAATTAGGGAGCGATTCGTATGATATTACACTTTTTGGACAAACAAATGAATCATATAGAAACAGTGGACACTTCCTATCAGATGGATACAATTATTTCTGAGCTTTTTATTGAAAAAGAATTAGTTAATGGTACTGCTATTCATACTGCGAGCTTTGATATTTATAAAACGAGTGATATTAGTGAGAAGTTAAATCTTGGAAAATTTTTAATCGTTGATGACTTAAAAATTTTAATGGTCATCATGGCAGAATCAGAAGAAACTGAATATGTTAGACCAGTGACTTGTTATGATTTAGGTGTGTCACTTAGAAACGGTAGTGCAGTAATGATTGATTCAAGAGATGCACAATATATTGATTATTATGTCAATCGAGAAATTGCTCAGACGGACTGGGAGATAGGTAGAAATGAGCTTGGAACGGATATTAAGAAGATAGGAACCTTTTCTGAAGAATCACCACTTTCTCGTTTGCAATCGATATGTGAGTTATTTAACTGCGAGATGTCTTTTAGATATGAGTTTTCAAATCTAAAAGTGACAAAAAAATACATTGATATCTCGTATAGCATCGGTGTCGATCGATCAAATGATATTCATTATTCTGGAGAAGATGTAGTTTCAATTAGTAAATCATCAGATATCTATAATTTCTTTTCAGCGATTAGAGACCAAAATCAGGGATTCAATGACTTGGTACTAGACGATGGTAGATTTTTTACTATGAAAGGTGAGTCAATTATTTATGATCGCCAATCAAATACAGAATATGGGTATTCTAATACATCTAAAGACGTGTTTACTAGTTATACATTTGGTAATTTTTCTTCAAGTGATGAATTGAGTCCACAAGAAAGATATAAGCAGGGTTTGGATTTATTAAAAGCAAGCAACAGTCCGACCTTAGAAGTTACGGTAAACCATCTTTTTGAGATGGGTGATTTAGATGTTGGAGATACAGTCATCTATATTGACGAAGAATTCAAACCAGCATTAAGGGTAAAAGCAAGGGTCAAAAAGATTACTATGAATGATGATCAAACAAAAAATGAGGTGGAATTAAGCAACTATGAACTTCTGCAAAGTCAGATTTCATCTGATGTCATTGCCCTTCAACAACTACTTGCACCGCCAAAAGATATCTATCTAGTTAAGATATCGTCAGATAGTCCAACATCGATTAAAGATAATGTAGGCAACATTACACTTACAGCGACGGTCTATCACAATGGTAGAGATATTACACCTAAAGTGAATAAGGATACTTTTGTATGGACGAAGCAAAATGAACAAGGCATTCACGACGAGCAGTGGGAAGCGAATGCTAAGGGAAGTCAAGTTGTCATTCCCAAAAATAGTATCTCAGAAAAAACAGATATCATAAAATGCCAAGCTGTTGTATTCGAAACACCTGGTGTACAAGCAATCTACTTTATAAATGGGTTAAAGTCAATCACTAACGATGTTTTGCGGTATATCAATAAGGAAATGATTGTCAGCGCATTTATCACTGATATACATTTCGCAACTGACACAGCTATCCGTGATGATTTATCAAATTATGGTATTTCTCATCGACATGTAGATAATGTGGTTGCTTTTAGTAAAAATATTGCTCTAGATTATATTGTTGGCGGAGGAGACTTGATTGACGGTAGCACTTACAATAAAACAATAGCTAAGAGAGACTTAACGAATATAGTATCAAGAATGGGAAACGCAGATTGTCCTTATTTTGCGATTATTGGAAACCATGAATTTAATTCATGGGGAGATGGAAGATCAGGTGGGATTCTTAAAAAAGTGAATGCTTATCAAATGAAAGACCCAAGCAGCACCTTGTTTGTTGGAAAGCTAAAAAATGTTCTAACGATGAGTGAGTTATATCAGGCAATGATTCGTCCATCAACAATATTCTCAATAAATGATAGTGGAAAAGGCTATTACTATTATGATGTTCCTGATAAGAATTTTCGTGCGATATTTCTTAACTCAAGCGATATTCCGTTAACCCTCGATGTGGATGGATATGCAAAGTACAACCCTATTGGTGTTTCTGGTTATCGCCAAGAACAAATTGACTGGTTGAAAAATGTTTTATTAAATACACCAACATCAATGACAGTTGGCGTGTACCAGCATTTTCCATTCGGAAGAAGATATGATGCAAACGATAATAGTTATCCATATAATTATGAAATGATTGATGGTTTGTTATCGGCTTTTAAAACTGGAGGCAGTTTTACTAGAACCTATTCAGATAATGTAGATTTTCAAGCAAGTGTTTCCGTCAATTTTAATGGGCGAAAGGGAACAGTTGCTTTTTTGATGCACGGACACACTCATAAAGATCGAATTTCGCTTGGAGAAGATGGTATCCATAATGTGTCGACTGGATGTTCAGTTAGTCGACCAAAACACGATATGCTAGATCGTTCAATCGGAACATTGAGTGAAGATTTATGGGATGTTGTAGCTGTTGATACAAAGAATAGAAAAGTAAAAATGTTTCGGTTTGGTAGTGGAGAGGATCGAGAGTTCTCGTATTAAGGAGGGAATATTTTGGCTATAGTTGAAGATCAAATTAGTTTCGCACGTGTAGAAGATGGCGAAGATGGAAGAGGAATCAAAGGGACACCTGTCTCAACTTATGCACAATCAACAAGTGGTACGACTCCGCCAACTACATGGTCAGATACTAGACCAAATGTGCCAGCTGGACAGTATCTTTGGACAAGAGTTGTCACAACATATACAGACGACACAACATCAGAAACCCAGACACCTACATTAATGGGAAAAGAAGGAACACCCGGCCTAGGTATTAAATCTAAGTCTATTAGCTATGCAATCGGTACAAGCGGAAACACACCACCAACTAGCGGTTGGCAAGAGTCGATTCCTAATGTATCAGCAAATCAATATCTTTGGACAAAAACGACACTTGTTTATACTGATGACTCAAAAACAGAGGCCTATTCAGTTGGGAAGATGGGGGCTAATGGCGCAGATGCCAAACTTCTTTATATAACTGCATCAGCAGAGAATATGGTATTTAATGCTGACGATACACCAAAAACAACACAGACGATCAATATAACAGCAAAGCTCCAAAACGTTACTGGAACAGCGACGTTCGCTGCTATTCCCTATATCGGCAATACAGCACAAGCTGCTATTACGTTAGGCGGAAGTGGAAATACAAGAACCTTAACAAGTGCACAATGGACGAACAAAAACTGGACCTTAATTGCCATTACTGCCACTTTAGATAATCTAAGCGATACGTTAAGTATTGTAAAAGTAAAGGATGGAAAAGAAGGCGAAGATGGACAAGATGCTCATATTTATCAAGCTTACGCATGGAGCGCTGACGGCACTGACCGCTTTACTACGACATATCCGGGCGAGAATTTAGTCCTAAATTATGATTTCTCGAAAGACCCCACTATTAATGGTTGGACAGGAAATGGTGCGACTATAGAATATTCAAACGGGAACATGCGAGTGTTGTTTAACGACTCATCAACTAACAGAAGAGTCTATTATAGCAATGACTTATTAACCAACTACTTGCCAGCAGGAGTTAAATATTCCGTCACAATAGACGCATTCAGCAACAATGGAGGGTATATACGGGTAGGTAACTTCGATACTTTAAGTGCTTGGCAAACAATAAAACAAGGTGATACACCCTCAACGTATAAATTTGAAGGTCTAACCGCTGGGACAAATAATGCTTTTAGTATACAGGGTAATTCAAATGATTTAATTGTACGCATACTAAAAATAAAAATAGAATTAGGAAACACGGCAACCATCTACACACCAGCACCATCTGAAGACTTTATCAATGCATATCCTTCTTATGTAGGATCGTACACAACATTTGATGATGTCCAATCAACAAATCCTGCTGACTATACCTGGCAACGATTCATGGGGAATCAGGGGAAAGATGGCGAGGATGGGATAAGTATTATAGGGGTTGAAGTACAGTATGCTCAAACTACAACATCGACTGAACCCACTTCGGGCTGGTCTTATACACGTCCTACACCCATACCTGGTCAATATTTATGGACAAGAACACGAAATAAATTTTCTGATGGTACATTTGGTTCGTGGGCAACATTTCCAACTATGATTGGCAGAGATGCAATCGTTGTTTCAGAAATCGCACCTGCTAATCCATCAATTGGTACCCTGTGGCAAAAGCCTAGCGATCCAAATGTACAAAAATGGAACGGTACCAAATGGGAGAATTGGGGAATCGCACCAGAAAATATTGTAGCGGATAATCTGGTGGTTAAAGATGGTAGGTTTGAAAAACTTGTAGGGGCTGAATTAGAAAGTGGTACGATTACCAATTCTTTTGATTTTTGGGATGGGAGCTTAGTACCGAACACTAGTGCTCAGATGTGGCGAAGAGGAAAAACCACTATAAAAAATGCGGAAGTCACTACTCTTTGGGAAGACTACAACAAAAGCACGGGGGCAAAAGTCAAAGAAGGTGGCGTTATACATGATTCTGATGGAACATCTGTATACATTAATGATCCATCTAATTTCAATCAAACAGCTTCGTATAGGTCCTCAGGGATTCTTTTGAGGGATTCTCGTGTTCCTAGCAATGTATCAGGTTCTTTCCTGTCTTATAATGATTTATTGATTTATCCTGCTACTCCAATTCCAGCAGCTTCCGGGTGGTCAGCATATGCAACTTCCGGAGCTAACCAGCCGATGGCAGTTAGATATGGAAGAAGTGTTAGATTAACCGGTGCGTTCAAGAATAATACAACTTTGCCGAATACTAACGAAATTTACAAGATAGGTACCCTCCCTGTAGGTTTACGACCTTCAACTCAAGAAAAGTGGTTGGCAAAAGGCGCGGGAACAACGATATTCCAAATAACCGTTGATACAAATGGGGATATACTTGTCAATTATCGTCTCGGTTGGACAGGCAGTACATTTGGTTATCTTACAAACAATTCTGGAGACATTTTCAATATAGCGGGTGGTTTTGCTGCAGCTGATATATAGGAGGAATCGAGATGTTAGAAGAATTTAAAAAACAATATATTGAGAAATGTATTCATGGAGACGGCTTTGACAACGAATTAAACAGCTTGTTTGAACAGGTCTTAATCGAGGTTTTTAAGGATGATAGCGAAAAAATGAGCGCATTTATCCAATCAATCAATGATGAGATATTACCTGAAGAATTATCTGAGGTTGAACTATTGAAACAAGAGAACACAAAGTTACAGGCAGCAATCAAATCCATGCAAGATGAATCTGAAATGGTTCAAAATGCCTTCATGGAAATATCAGATTATGTTTTTTCAAAGTAAAGGAGGAGTGAAAAATGGAATTTTCAGCGTTGAAAATGTTATATGCAACACACGTAATTGAAGGAAAACGCACAATCGAAAGTGTGCCAGATGTTTTACGAGAAGATGTTGCAAAAATTGTTGACGAAGCAAAAAAGCCAGAAGGAACCAAATAATCGGATATGTAGTATCAGGAGCAATCGGCTTAATAGTCGGTTGCTTTTTATTTCAGGGAAGTAGGTGGCATATGTGGAAATAGAAAAGCAGGTCCAAGCACATGAGGAGCGGTTAAAACAGCATGACAAAGAGTTGGGGCGTCTTAATGACGTTACACTGGAAATGCAAAAATCGATGAATGAAGGTCTAGCACGAGTTGATGAATCAAACCGTTTCTTACGTGAGCAAAACACACGGCAAAGCGAACAAAATGCGGAAATCCTTCGTGCAGTATTGCAAAGAAATGAAAAGTCTGATGAACGCAAGTATGAACTAAAAATGCTCGACAAAACGAATATGTGGAAAATGATTCTTGGAATTGGTGCGTCAGCAGGGGCAGTATTCGCATTCGTCTTAGAATTAATAAAATTTTTTGGAGGTAGATAAACATGAACAATATTAATTGGAAATTACGTTTGAAAAGTAAGGCTTTTTGGTTGGCAGTTATTCCAGCACTAGCACTAGCAGTGCAAGCAATTGCTGCAGTATTTGGATTTGAGTACGATTTTGGTGACTTGGTCAATAAACTGATTGTTGTAGTAAACACAGTATTTGCAGTGCTGGTGATTATTGGTATCGTTAATGATCCAACAACTACAGGTATCGCGGATAGCCAACAGGCGCTTACTTATGATCAACCAAAAAGCGATACGGTTGATTACGGCGATGGCCAAGAATTTACAGACAAGAAGGAGTAGCCAATCGGCTGCTCTTTTTAAATTGAAAGGATGATGAAAATGAAACGAGAAATTTTAAAACAGTTTGAAGAACTAGAGGATCTAGTGGATATCGAAATCAAGAATATTGCCAGTAAATTATTGGAAGAATATTCCACTTATCAAGAAGCAGTGGAGGCTTTGAATGACTACTATCGCAGTCGATTTAAACTAGACGATCATGTCTATTCTGAAATCCACAAAAAAATGATTGCACAAGCAACTAAGTAATAGCAGCCAGCGCAATCATTCTTTTAATCCGGGATACCTCTCATAATTAAATCTCCTTATCAGTTATTTCAGTGGACCACTCACTGATAAGGAAACTATAGCAAAAAAATATTATCAAAAGGAGGAAATAAAAATGAGTATTGAAAACATGATTTCATGGATGACAAGCAAGGAAGGGCGAGTCAATTACTCCATGATAAGTCGTTTAGGCCCAAATAGCTACGATTGTTCATCTGCGGTGTTTTTTGCGATGATAGCAGGCGGATTCTTACCGGCCGGGTCAATGGGAAATACAGAAACGCTATTTTCCATGAATGGAACAGTGCTCAAGAAAATTAGTCGTGCAGAAGTGAGACGAGGCGATATCTTTATCGCCGGAACTCCTGGGGCTTCTCATGGATCAGAAGGGCACACCGGTATCTTTTTGAGTAACAAGAGTTTTATTCATTGCAGCTATTATTGGAACGGAATCCACACAGACAGCCATGATTCTTATATGAGCACCCGACTTACACATCATTTCTATCGAATTGTTGCAAGTGGTAACGCTGATGTAAATACTGACAACAGCGCACAAATGATCAAGTTGGCAATTGATGGACAATGGGGACCACTCGTTACTCTACGTTTGCAAGAATACTACAATACTACTCGTGACAAAGTAGTTAGTCACCAGTACAAACAAAAGTACAATCAAAATATCTATTCAGCAGAATTTGATACTACTTTGATCGGGTCCGACGTGATTCGTGCAATCCAAATGGGGCTAAAAGCTAAAGGATATTATACTGGTTCAATCGATGGGCTTTGTGGTGAAGCAACAATCAAAGCGATGCAGCGTGCATTAGGAACGACGGCGGACGGTATTATCAGTCCAGTATCTGATATGGTTCGAGCATTGCAGAGAGCGTTGAACAACAATAAATTGCCATGGTAAAAAAATAGCCCGCTTCAGCGGGCTTGTACACAGATCGTATTCGTTTTACTTGCGGTAATTTAGTTTATGCTATAAATTAGTTAGTGCGTGCAATACTTTATGAAGAGTAGTTAGGCGGTGGAAACTTGGGGAAGTGTGCCTAACACTCTTCTTGTTTATTTTATCATTATTTTTATTTAATAGATATTATTGTTCAGAAAATCGTCAAAGAATTTACAGATGACTTTAGACATTTTTATATTAAGCCATATCAAAAATTAAAGACCCTCTTACTCAATCGAGTAGGAGGGCTTTTATGTTGAAATGCAAACTGACGTTTGGTATAATTCTTACATAATCCTCATACGATTATATCTGCTATAGGAAGTCTAGGAAAACGCTTGTTTTTCAGGCTTCCTTTTGGTTTAATTTAAATTAGCAGATATAAGAAAGAAGGATTGTTATGGCAATAAATAAAAGACCCAAAAATCAAAATTATGATTTTTATCAATTGAAGTATACTTTTGATGATCAGGAGAAGTATTTAGATGAGAATAATTT
>OKVV01000536.1_pt1 | contig 20529 bp, 17 predicted proteins | sample 1606871 | NCBI WGS metagenome assembly OKVV01 (sample SAMN03281011, study PRJEB24777) | human gut metagenome | isolation source: fecal sample PR176 from 1 month old male Indian infant, caesarean delivered... | place: Singapore | collected 2006-01-13
TTTTTAATGATACGGCGACCACCGAGATCTACACCTCTCTATTCGTCGGCAGCGTCAGATGTGTATAAGAGACAGATCATATAGATTTCAATAGTGATATATATAAGGTTAGTACATATCATTACAACTGGCACAGTGGCGTTGAAGTCTTGATCTTGTTAAAGGGCAGAATCGACATGAGTTGTAATAGTGAGGTTTTTACAATGGAACCTCTTGATACCATTATTATTTCCCCTCAAGTGGGTCATGCTACGTTGGCGTTGGAAGAAGATACGACAGCTCTTGTTATTCATGTCGGAAAGGATTTCTTTCAGCAGTTTGATCCTAACTTTGGAATGTATCAATTTGTATTACGTTCTGATGAAAGTAATCGGTACAACTCTTTCTTTACCACATTGCGTCATCATGCGGCTATGATGATGTTATTGATGGTGAATGGTGAAAGTCCTACTAATCGATTAGATGTGGAGTATCATTATTTATCTTTAGTTAGCGATATATATAAAGAAATTAATAAGGTTAAATCTATTCATGTACATACAAAGCCTGTCGATATAACAGTAGCCACCTTCGATAAAATGATTGCTTATATAGATGAGAATTATCAGCAAAAAATTGAATTAGAAAATCTTGCAAAAATAGGTGGCTATAATGTGAACTATACATCACAATTTTTTAAACGCCAATTAGGTGTCTCCTTCCTTGAATATGTATTACGATTAAGATTGAGGGAGGCTACAGTTCGTTTAGTTAATTCTAATGATGCAGTTGCACATATTGCAAGTAGCTGTGGTTTTGCGGATATTAAAGCTTTTAATGTAGCTTTTAAAAAACATTTCCATACCACGCCATCTGAATATCGTAAGCAAGCAAACGAAATAGGACGTAAAACAAAATTACATGATTGGAAGGAAATTATATCAACACAAGAACAGGATATTATAGAGATACTACAATCTTGTTTACCATATCAAGATGATTCTACTAATAAGATTAGATTAGAAGTGGCTAATCAAAAGTTAAATGACGTTAGAGAACAACTTGAGATGGTTGTAAAAAAATTACAAGATTAACTGGTATTGTTATATACCATTGTAACTGATTATAGTTGCATATTTTTGAGATTAAATTTGAGCGGATATACAATCATTAGGTTTAGGTGATTTTGTATATTTGTTAATCCTATTAAAATATATGGTGAAAGAGCACTACGATCCGATGGTAGTGCTCTTTTTTGTACAATCATATAGGTGAAATTGTATTTTTTTAATGGGTTAAAAGAGAATAATTAAGGAAATTTTGTATGTGTTTAACAGACTTTTACCATTGAAAATGAACTTGTAAATTGGATAGTTATATCCTAAAAAAAGAGTACAATGAAATCATCGAAAGGAGCTAAGGTTTCGAAACATAAATAATCACGTCTTAAATAATGAAGTCCATTTGGAGGTTTACGATGAGTACGAAGGAACAACAAGTACAAGAAATGACAAATAAGATAGCTAATTTCATTTCTTATATGGCAAAGGTATTGCCTGATGATGTACAAGAAAAAATTCATGAATTGGCACAGGATGAAAAAAATCCTATGGCCAAATCTATTTATGAAACAATGCAACACAATATGGATTTAGCAGCTCAGCTTAATCGTCCTTCTTGTCAAGATACTGGTGTATTACAATTTTGGGTAAAGGTTGGATCTAATTATCCCTTACTAGGAGAATTAGAAGATATTCTAAGAGAAGCAACTTATAAGGCTACACAAGAGGCTCCATTACGATTGAACTGTGTAGAAACTTTTGATGAGTTTAATACTGGTAAAAATATTGGCCTCACTGCACCTTATATTCACTGGGATATCATTCCTGGTCGCGATGATGTAGAAATCTTCCCTTATATGGCTGGTGGCGGTTGTTCCTTGCCAGGATCCGGTAAAACATTGATGCCAGGCGAAGGCTATGAAGGTGTTGCTAAGTTTGTTCTTGATTTGATGACAAGCTATGGCTTGAATGCGTGTCCTCCACTATTGGTAGGTGTAGGGATTGCTACAACTATTGATACCGCTGCGGGATTATCTAAAAAGGCATTAATGCGTCCTGTATCTTCAAAAGCACCTAATGAAAAAGCGGCTTACATGGAACAATTATTAGAGGATGGCATAAATAAAATTGGTATTGGACCTCAAGGTATGGGTGGGGATAAAACTGTATTAGGTGTGAATATTGAACATGGTACACGTCATCCATCTGTTATTTCTTGTGCTGTTAGTGTAGGTTGTTGGAATCATCGCCGCGGCGATTTCGTCTTTGACAAGGATGGTAATTGCACAGTTAAATCTCATAAAGGAGTGACATTATAATGGCTAAGAAAATATTAACTACACCAATTCAAAAATCTGATTTAGAAGGCATTAAGCCAGGTGATGTGATTTATTTGACTGGGCATATTACAACTAGTCGTGATATGGGCCATCGTCGTGTGGTAGAAGAAGGTAAAACGCTACCAGTTGATGTTAAAGATGGGGCTATACTTCATGCAGGACCAATTATTCGCACTATAAGCGATAATGAATTTGAAGTTGTATCTGTAGGTCCTACTACATCTATGCGTATGGAAAAATTCGAATATGAATTTGTTAAAAAGACGGGGGTACGTCTCATTGTAGGTAAAGGCGGTATGGGTCCTGAAACAGCACGTGCCTGCAAAGATTTTGGTGCACTACACTGTGTATTCCCTGCAGGCAATGCCGTACTTGCAGCTACAGAAGTCGAAAAAGTAGAATCTGCTAATTGGCGTGAATTAGGTATGTGTGAGACTTTGTGGACTTTTAAGGTTAAAGAATTTGGTCCGCTCATCGTATCTATTGATGCAGACGGTAATAACTACTTTGAAAATAAAAAAGTAGAATACAATGCGAAGAAAGAAGAAGTGTTAGAAGAGATTTATAAACACGTAAGCTTCATTAAATAATCTCATTGTGAGCTTAACTTAATAGGGGGATTATACGGATTTTGTACAATCCTCCTTTTTTGTACCCTTTTTTAGGTATATTACACGTATTGGGAGGTATATATGGATACGAGTGTAATGATAACTCTTGGCTTCTTGGTATTTGCCATCGTCATGTTTGCGTGGGAGAAAATCCCTTTGTCTATTACCGCTATGGTTGTAGCAGTAGGCCTACACTTAAGTGGGGTATTATCCGCTAAAGAAGCGTTCGCAGGTTTTGTGGATCCAAACGTCTTACTATTTATGGGCATGTTTGTAATTGGTGAAGCTTTCTTTGCAACAGGTGTCGCTGTAGGTGTAGGTAATGTAGTTCATAAGTTTGCTAAAACTGAAACATCCTTGCTCGTTGCAGTTATGATGATTACAGGTGTTTTATCTGGCTTCTTATCTAATACTGGTACAGCTGCTGTACTGATTCCTGTAATTATCGGTATTTGTAAAAAGAGTGGTTTTAAACAAACTAAGTTATTGATGCCTCTCGTATTTGCGGCAGCCATGGGTGGTAATATCTCACTTATCGGTGCTCCTGGTAACATGATTGCTCAAGCAGGATTACAACAAGCAGGCTTAGGTTCTTTTAATTTCTTTGATTATGGTTTAGTAGGCTTACCAATCCTTATCGTAGGTACTATATTCTATGCTACAATTGGTAAACGTTTCTTACCAGATGCTCCAAGCCACCAACCAGATGGTGCTTTTGAAGGTAATGATGATTATAGTCATGTGCCATCTTGGAAGAAATGGACTGCTGCGATTATATTGATTCTGACAGTCGTTGCTATGATTTTTGAAAAACAATTAGGTGTAAAACTTTATGTAAGTGCTTGGATAGGTGCGCTTGTTTTAGTAGCTACTAATGTTATTAGCGAAACGGCAGCTGTTAAATCTATCGACATGAAAACAATTATGCTATTTGCTGGTTCTATGGCTCTCGGTGATGCAATGGTAAAAACTGGTACTGGTAGTGTAATTGCTGACATTATTGTTAATAGTCTTGGAGCAAGCCCATCTCCAATCGTTGTGTTAGTAGTAATCTTTGTGCTTGGTGTGTTTATGACAAACTTTATGTCTAATACAGCTACTTGTGCTTTACTAGTTCCAATCGGTCTTAGCCTAGCTTCTCAACTTGGCTTCGATCCTAAAGCAGTTCTTGCAGCTATCGTAATTGCAAGCTCCTTGGCATATGCAACACCAATTGGTATGCCTGCCAACACTATGGTATACAACATAGCTGGCTATAGCTTCATGGATTATGTGAAAGCTGGTTTACCACTTATCGTTGTATCTAGTATCGTAGCACTTATTTTACTTCCAATCCTATTCCCATTCTAATAAGATAAGTATTTGGTATATATTGAAAGCCCTGATGTATATTTACGTCAGGGCCTTTTCTTGCTTACCTGCATATATTGTGCTTGTTTTGTTATATATTAGATAGATTACTAAATTTGTTAGACATAAGTATTAGACATTAGAGAAACTTTCACATATAATAGAGTAATGTAAGTGTACAAATATACATTCACAGTAGACATATATTACAAAACGTATACGTCTATCTAATAGTTGTTATATAGGTTTATGTGGCCATGGTGCCGAGGAGGCTTTATGTTAAGCGATATTGAGATTGCCCAACAGAATAGAATGGAAAAGATTCAGGTTATTGCCAATAAATGTGGGTTAACACCTGATGACATTGAACAATATGGTCATTATAAAGCTAAAATTTCTTTTGATGCTATTCGTCGTTTAGAATCTAAACCAGATGGCAAATTGGTGCTAGTCACAGCGATTACGCCAACACCAGCAGGGGAAGGTAAGTCTACAACGAGCATTGGTCTCGTACAAGGCTTACAAAAAATCGGTAAAAATGCAATTGCTACATTACGTGAGCCATCCTTAGGACCTGTTTTTGGGATTAAAGGTGGTGCAGCAGGTGGCGGTTATGCTCAAGTTGTACCTATGGATGACATCAATCTTCATTTTACAGGTGATATGCATGCTATTACAGCGGCTAACAATTTATTATCCGCTATGATCGATAACCATATCCATCAAGGAAATGAATTGCAAATCGATTTGCGTCAATTATCATGGACTCGTGTTCTAGATATGAATGACCGTGCTCTTCGCAATGTGACAGTTGCACTCGGTGGTAAAGTATGTGGGTTCCCTAGAGAAGATCACTTCATGATTACTGTAGCTTCTGAAATCATGGCTATTCTTTGCTTAGCTAAGGACTTAGAAGATTTGAAAGCACGGTTTGGTCGCATCGTTATCGGTTGTAACTTAGCAGGTGATCCTATTTATGTTCATCAACTTGGATGCCAAGGTGCGATGGCACTTCTTATGAAAGATGCTATTAAACCAAATCTTGTACAAACATTAGAACATACACCGGCTATCGTTCACGGCGGTCCATTTGCAAATATTGCTCATGGTTGTAACTCCATTGTAGCTACAAAACTAGGACTTAAACTTGGTGATATCGTAGTTACTGAAGCCGGCTTTGGCGCTGACTTGGGTGCTGAAAAGTTCCTTGATATTAAATGCCGATACGGCGATATTTTCCCTGATGCAATCGTCATCGTAGCTACATTACGAGCTCTTAAAATGCATGGTGGTGTACCAAAACAAGAGTTGAATACAGAAAATGTTGAAGCCGTAACTAAAGGTTTCAGCAACTTACAAAAAGCAATTGAAAACATGCGTTATTTCAATGTGCCTGTATTAGTGGCAATCAATAAATTTGCTAGCGATACAGATGCAGAAATTGCTGAGTTGACTCGCCTATGTGATGAGTTTGGCGTGCCTGTAGAGCTTAATGAATGTTGGGAAAAGGGCGGCGAAGGCGGCACTGATATGGCGAAAAAAGTTGTAGAGTTACTTGAAGGCCCTAAGCCAACACCTAAATTCGTATATGAGTTAGAAGATAGTTTAGAGGACAAAGTTAATAAAATCGTTAAAACTATTTATGGTGGCGATGGTGTTATCTTTACGGACAAAGCCAAAAAGCAAATTAAACAATTAGCAGATTGGGGACTTGATCGTTTGCCTGTATGTATGGCGAAAACGCAATACTCCTTATCCGATAATCCAGCTCTTTTAGGCGCACCAACTGGCTTTACAATTACTGTATCCGATATTCGTGTTGCTAATGGGGCAGGCTTTATCGTATGTCGTACAGGTGACGTAATGGTCATGCCGGGCCTACCTAAACGTCCTGCTGCTCTTAATATGGATATCGAAGCAGACGGCACAATTAAAGGCTTGTTCTAATAGAAAGTGTTTTTACATGAGGCTATGTTATGAAATTAGTAGAACAACGAGTAATAGATTTTGTGGCTGCTACTGCCTCTAAAGAGCCAACGCCAGGTGGTGGTGCTATTGCGGCATTGACTGCCGCAACGGGGGCGGCTTTAGCAGAAATGGTAGCAAACCTTACATTTGGTAAAAAAGGTTATGAAGCGGTTCAGCCTGAAATGGAGGAGCTTCAAGCTAAAGCAGAAGCGATTCGCAAGCGCATGCTCGAATTATCTCAAGCTGATGCAGATGTATTTAATATCTTTATGAACGCCTTAGGATTGCCAAAGAATACAGATGAAGAAAAGGCTGCGCGTACAGCTGCTATTCAACAAGCATACAAAGATGCTGCTATGGTACCTTTTGAAATTGGAGAATTAGCGAATCAAATATTTGATTTAGCAGAATTAGCCTCTCGTAAGGGGAATCAAAACCTTATTACAGATGGTATTATTGCGGCTATTAATGCGCGTGCTGCGGTGAAATCGGCTTTTTTGAATGTGCGTATTAATTTATCTGGTATTAAAGATGAAAGTTTTGTAGAAGAACTAACATCTAAGATGTATGCCATTGAAAAAGATCTTGATGTTAAAGAGTCGTCTATCATAGGGTTATATGAATAATAAGAGATTATAATATAAATCGAATAATATAACCGAGCAAGCTATAAAAGTTCGGGAAATAATATAAAGAGAGCCTATTAATACATATAAAATAATAGACTCTCTTTTTTCTATTGTTATAATCCGAACGATAGTGTAAAATAAATGGGTGATATTTCGAGGTTTTATGTAGGAGACATTATGACAGATCAGAACCAAATAAATACAGTCGATAGTATGTTGCCCATACCACAGCTCTTTGCCTTTGGTTTACAGCATGTACTTGCCATGTATGCTGGAGCTGTTGCGGTACCGATTATCGTGGCACAGGCGATGAATTTACCTGTGGAGGACTTGATTCGTCTTATTACTGCAGACTTGTTTACTTGTGGCATTGCGACCTTAATTCAAACATTAGGCTTCGGTAATATAGGTGGGCGTATCCCTATGATCCAAGGTGTTACCTTTGCATCTGTCGGACCTATGACTATGATTGGGGCACAGCATGGTATGACTGCCATTTACGGCGCCATTATTGTAGCAGGTTTATTTACCTTTCTAGTAGCTCCATTCTTTAGTCGTCTAATTCGACTGTTCCCCCCTGTTGTAACGGGAACCATAATTACTCTTATTGGGATTAACTTAATGCCAGTTGCCATTAATTGGATGGGGGGCGGCGTAGGAAATCCAGAATTTGGAAGCTATACAAACATAGGCCTTGGGTTTCTTACGTTCTTAATTGTTGTATTTGTATATAAGTTTGCTAAAGGTTTTTTAAGTAATCTTTCTGTATTAATCGGTTTGATCGCAGGCACAGCAATTGCCTTTGCAATGGGCGTTGCTAATTTTGACGAAGTTGGTCGTTCGCAATGGGTTGCTTTCATTGAACCATTTTATTTTGGTTTGCCAACCTTTGACTGGGCTTCTGTACTATCTATGATTATCGTCATGCTCGTTGTTATGGTAGAGACTACAGGTGATAGTATTGCTATTGGTGAAATTGTGGATAAGCCAATAGGTCGAAAAGAATTGGCTTCTGTTATTCGTGCCGATGGTATTTCCACTTTAATAGGGGGAATCCTCAATAGCTTTCCATATACAGCCTTTGCTCAAAATGTAGGACTTATAGCCGTTACAGGTGTTAAAAGTCGCTTTGTGGTAGCTGCATCTGGAGTAATCTTAATTTTGTTAGGTTTATTTCCTAAACTAGCTGCTATAGTTGCTAGTATTCCAAATGCAGTACTTGGTGGTGCTGGTATTGCTATGTTTGGTATGATTGTTGCCAGTGGTATCCGCGCTCTTGGCAAGGTTAGTTTTGATGGTAATCATAACTTGATGCTTGTGGCGATTAGTATTGGAGTGGCTATGATCCCTATTGCGGCGCCGAACTTTTATGCTAATTTCCCTGATTGGGCACAAATTATATTAAAATCTGGCATTACCTTTGGTAGTATTATGGCAATCTTGCTTAATTTATTACTAAATGGTGTTAATAAAGGTGACGAAATTAAAGAAATGGGTCGCCGATAATAATAACTATATGAGAACTCTACCTCTTTCGGTAGAGTTTTTTTAGTGAATAAAATCACAGGAAAAACATTAGAATATTATGCTATAATATATAGATAATTGTAGAACTATTTTGTGATGCTTTCATAAAATAGAAATATTAATTTGTATTTACAATTAAGTGTTTATAAAAGTTATGTATATGGAATGTTCCCATAAGAAGGGAAGGACTACGTGGCAGACGGAAAAATTATTGCTATCTCCATAAGTGAGAGAAAAGGGCAAAAAAAACATAATATTGAATCCGCCAATCTCATTGTTGATCATGGGATGGAGGGAGATGCTCATGCAGGAAATTGGCATCGCCAAATCAGCTTGCTTGGTATTGCGAGTATTGATCACATGAGGGCACAAGGTGCAGATGTCAAACCTGGTGATTTCGCTGAAAACATTACAGTAGAAGGCATGGTTCTTTATGAATTAGCTGTAGGGACTCACTTACAAGTAGGTGATGATGTGATTCTTGAAATTACTCAAATTGGCAAAGAATGTCATCAAGGTTGTGAAATTATGAAACAAGTTGGTTCCTGCATTATGCCTACACAAGGTATCTTTGGTAAGGTTCTTAAAACTGGTACGATTCATGTAGGTGATGAAGTATCTATTATTAAGTAATTTTGTATTAGTAAATGAGGTGTGTTATGAAAGACGCATGGGGTCGTACAATTGAATATGTACGTCTGTCGTTGACAGATGCGTGTAATTTTTGTTGTCCCTACTGCCGACCTGCAGAAATTACTCCTCAAAGTCAAACACAACTATTATCTGTTGATGAATGGATGAATATATTAGGGGCCTTCCATCATATTGGTGTGAAGGCAGTACGCCTCACAGGCGGTGAGCCTTTGCTCTATCCACATATCGAAGAGTTACTAGGTCGCATTAAAGAAACAGGTTGGTTTGAAGATATTTCTATGACTACCAATGGTAGTTTATTAGCCTCACGAGCGCAACGGTTAAAAAAACTTGGCTTGAATCGTGTGAATATTAGTTTGGACTCTCTTGAAACTGAAGCTTTTGCCACCTGTGTTGGTAAAGAGGGGCAGTTGGAGTCTGTTCTCGACGGTATACGTAGCGCTATTAATGCTAACTTTAAATCCGTTAAGATTAATACGGTTTTATCTCGTTATTGGTCCGATGATGAAGTTAAATCTTTATTACAATATGTTGAAAAATGGCCTGTTGTTTGGCGGTTTATTGAATACATGCCGTTCCAAGGTGATGCCTTTCATGGACCTACCTTTGATGAATGGAAGGAACAATTAGAACGCGTTAGTGGCGGATCTCTCACAGAGGTTCATTCTGTTTATGGCTTTGGTCCTGCTACATATTTGGCACTACCTAGTGGTAAGGCTGTAGGCTTTATATTCTCTATGTCTCATAGCTATTGTGACACTTGCAATCGTGTACGTCTTACATCTGACGGTCAAATGCGATTGTGCTTGTTGCGAGATGATGAGGCTGATCTCGTATCACTCGTACGCAAAGGTGTATCTATAAAGGACTTAGCTAATCATATTGAACGTGCTTTGCAACGAAAACAAGAACGACATGATGGTATAGGTATGGATCAACCTGAGCGTCCAATGTGGCGAATCGGAGGGTAGTATGGGATTTTTTGATTTTTTAAAGCCTAGATCAAAGGAGAATGTTGAATCATGCTGGCCTGGAGGTAAGATGCTTCAAGTCCATATAGAATACAATACACAAGAAACCGTATTTACTTATTTTGGTCGTTATGGGTTACAGTTTAGCGTTCCTAAGTCTAATTTGACGAATGTTATTGTAAAAGAAGTAAGTCGCACTCATAGTGTGCTTCAACTATATAGTGGTGAAAACTGCGTAGGGACTAGTGATCTACTCCCTACTGAGGCCTGTAATATTATGAAGGATTGGGTATTACAATATTAATAATATGAATGTTGATATTTTATAGGAGTGTAATAAATTTTCTTTACATTCCTATAAAATAAGCATATAATTATTCATGTCATGGACCACTAGCTCAGCTGGCAGAGCACCTGACTCTTAATCAGGGTGTCCAGGGTTCGAACCCCTGGTGGTCCACCAGAGTAAAGAACTCACATTTTGTGTGAGTTCTTTTTTTGTGTAAATATTTTTCTTTTAGCTTTTTACATATCTTTTTAGCCTTTATATAGTTATTTACATGGTTAAAATACGTTGTGGTTTAATCCTATTTTTCTCAAACGAGTAGTCATTGATTTAATTAAGTTTATAAACTTTGATATTAATTGAATATAGTATTGATACAATATAATATATTTTATAGACAGTAAAACTATAATAGCTTATGATGGTTTTATAATAGTTTTCTCACTAGGAGGTACCAAATGGCAGTAGATGTTTCTAGAACACAAGATGTGTATAAAGATGCTGGCCAAAGTGTCAACTTCACCACTTTGTTATTAAACCGTAAAGATCATGAGGCAGAGCTTGAAGTGATTCAAGATATGGCAGATCGTATTCAAGCCATTAAACGTTCTGTTAGTATTCGCGCTAATGGGGAAGGTTTGGGCATTGCCTTTGGCTTTAGCCGTAAGGCATGGGATTATTTGTTCCCTAATGCACCGGTACCAAAAGAGTTAGAAGACTTCGAAGGCATAAAAGGTGATAAACAAGATGTACCCGCTGTAGCAGCTGACTTATTTTTGCATGTCCGCTCTAATGATGAATCTGTTACGTATACTGTAGTAGATCAAATTATGGAGTTCTTACGCCCTATTACATCTGTTGTAGATGAAACCCATGGCTTCCACTACGAACAAGGTCGTGCGATTATTGATTTCGTTGATGGTACGGAAAACCCTGTTGGCCAAGAGGCTGTAGAGTGGGGCGTTATTGGAGATGAAGATCCTGAATTTACTAATGGCTCTTATGCATTTGCACAGAAATATGAACATGATCTTGATGCATGGCGTGCACTTCCTACAGAAATGCAAGAGAAATTCATTGGCCGCCGCAAATTTAGTGATATCGAATTAGAGGATGACGAAAAAGACCCGGCAGCTCACAATGTAGTGGCTCAAGACAATCGTGATGATGAAGAACATAAGATCGTTCGTATGAATGTTCCATTTGCTCAACCTGGTCAAGGTGTTCGAGGCACATACTTTATAGGTTATGCTCGTTACTGGGATGTGACCAAAACAATGCTTACCAATATGTTTACACAAAACGATAAATTGCTTGATTATTCTAAGCCTATTACGGGCATGCTATTTTTCATTCCGTCTCTTGATACATTGGATGCTATTGCAGAAGGTGAACTATAATCGATTTCTAATTGATGGTGGAGACTAAACATTTATCTAATTAGCTAGTAATGTTTAGTTCTATCTACAAGATTAAAATTTATTATATAATTCTATAGAAAGCGCCCCAAGTGGGCGCTTTTATGCTATAATAAATCTATTAAACTCGTAAAAATCCATTGTAGTTATAAATGAGGTATTCTATGAATTATACTAGCACCCGCGGTACCGTTGCGGTAAATGAAACATATGCATTGTTGCACGGATTGGCAGAGGATGGTGGCCTATATGTACCATCTTTATTCCCTACAAATTGCTTAACTTACAATGATGTGAAAGATAAAAACTACCAAGAAGTAGCAGCCGTTGTTTTAGCAAAGTTGTTTCCATGCTTTTCTGAAGCTCATTTAAATGAAATGATTAATTCTGCTTACTGCGATGCTAATTTCAGCACCCGTGATATTGCACCATTACACTCTTTATTGGAAAAGGTTTCCGTATTGGAATTATTCCATGGCCGCACACAAGCTTTCAAAGATATGGCGTTGTCCTTATTCCCATATTTGTTAGTGGCAGCTAAAGAGGCGGAAGGTGAGAAAAAAGAAGTTCTTATCTTAACGGCTACTTCTGGTGATACTGGTAAAGCAGCTCTTGAAGGCTTCAAGGATGTACCTGGCACTCATATTCAGGTATTTTACCCAACTGATGGCGTTAGTCCTATGCAAGCGGAACAAATGCAAAAACAAGAAGGGGAGAATGTTAATGTTACGGCTATTCATGGCAATTTTGACGATGCTCAACAATTCTTGAAACGCCTCTTTGTTGATAAAGCGACTGCAGAAGAGGTTGCTGAAAAAGGGGTTATGTTCTCCAGTGCGAACTCTATCAATATTGGTCGTTTAGCTCCACAAGTAGTTTACTATGTAAATGCCTATGCTGAACTGGTTGCACAAGGTGCAATCCATGAAGACGAAGCTTTCAACGTTGTAGTTCCAACTGGTAACTTCGGTAATATCTTGGCTGCTTACTATGCTAAAAAAATGGGGATTCCTATCGGCAAATTGATTTGTGCATCTAATCAAAATAACGTACTTACTGACTTCTTTGAAAACGGTACCTACGATATGAACCGCCCATTCTATACGACGATTTCTCCATCCATGGATATTCTTGAATCCTCTAACTTTGAACGATTCTTATATTATATTTCTGGTGAAGATAGCGAACGTACAGCAGAATGGATGAAAGATCTTAAAGCAACAGGCAAATTAACTGTTAATGAAGAAGAGTTCAAACGTATTAAGACTGATTTTGCTGGTGCCTATGTGGATGATGAAGAAACGAAAGCAATCATTGAACAAGTATACAATTCTTACGGTTATGTAATGGATCCTCACACGGCGGTTGCTATGGGGGCCTATATGAAGGAGTTGGAGAAGCATCCTGAAGATGGCGCTCGTCATACAGTGATTGCATCTACAGCACATCCATTTAAATTCCCTACACCAATCTGTGAGGCATTGGATATCAAGGTAGGCGAGACTCCTTATGAAAGCTTAGAGAATATCTCTACTGTAACGGGTGTTGCCTTCCCTAAACAATTGGAAGCCTTACAATCCAAACCATTGCGCTTTATAAAAGCAATCGACAAAGAGAATATGAAACAAGAAATCTTAGATTTTGTAGATACATTCTCTAAATAATACAATGCCGCCTTTCATTAGAAGGGCGGCATATCTATATGTTTCTTATTGAGTAACCATTTTTTATTGATTAACCAATTAAATTCATTTTCTCATTAAATTAACATTCATCATATATGGTATGGAATTTTGTTAGTATGTATTGATGTATCCATTATTTATAGAAATATGGGTTTATAATTATATAGAGAAATATAATTATAGGAGGGGCTATGGCTAAAAAGGGCCTTATATATGCATTGTTATCTGCACTTTTGTTTAGTACGATGAATGTATTCGTAAAACTGTTGGGGACGAATATTCCACCTGGGGAGATCGCTTTTGCCCGTGGATTCTTTGGGACTGTTGCGGTGCTCATTATCATGTATGTGAAGGGAATCCGATTTTCAAAAGAGAATCGGGGGCTCCTTGTCATGCGTGGCCTATACGGCGGTTTTGGTATGGTCTGTAATTTTATTGCTTTGGTACACATAAAATTATCTGATGCAACAATTCTATTTCAGACGACAGGAATATTTGTTTTTATCTTTAGTGCTCTGTTTCTGAAGGAATCGATACCTAAAGGGGCTGGCAAATGGCTCGGAGTTATTTTGATTGCTGTCTTAGTAATGGTAAATCCTTTTAGTTATGAATCATTTTCTTGGTATGCCTTGGTAGCAATTTTAGGTGCTGCTCTAGCTGCGGCGGCTTATACGACAATACGAACTATTAGTAAACGCGGACAACATAGTAATTTTGAAATTATGGCCTATTTTATGATTACTGGTATGATTGCGGGCCTCGTCACTACAGAACAGCTCGTTATGCCTCAAGGTACAGACTGGCTAATTATCTTTGCTATCGGTGGTATTAGTGTAGTGGCTCAGTTTTTCTTGACTGGCGCCTTTGTTACGACCAATGCTGTAGTGGCTCAATTCTTGCAATACGTTGGCGTATTTATTAGTTCCTTCTACGGGTTCTTGATCTTTGGTGAAAGTTTATCCATAGCCACAGTGGGTGCTGGTATTGCCATGTTTATATCTTCTGTTATGTTGGCGCGTCTTAAAGAACAGAGTGGTCCATTAAGAGAGGGCAAGGTCATAGAGGATAAAATCAAATAAATGTCGAATATATACAATATCAGATTGTATATGACAGTGGGGTGCTGATTACATTCGTGATTAGCACCTTTTTACATAAAAGAGATAATACAAGGGTATTAGTTAGTGATTTGTGGTAATGAAATATACTAGAGCTCTTTCATTTTGAAAGTAGCTACAGACGGAGGAGCTATGTATATAAAATGGATGCATATTGAAAACTATAGGAACTTAGCCGATGTAACACTAAGCTTTCACAATGATATTAATTACTTTGTCGGTGAGAATGCAGTAGGTAAGTCTAATTTTCTAGATCTCTTAGAAATTATCATGGAGTGCCATGGGTTCATTGAAAGTGATTTCACGGATGTAAACAAGCCTATCCGCATTGATTTTGAAATATCTTTAGGTGAGTTAAATTATAAAAGCATGTATACTGCTGATGAAGGCCCCACCTACCGTTTACGACTTGAACAAGTTGTACAAGAGGTATATCCACGATTATACAGAGTCACTGATGCAGGGATTGAACCTATGGCGTTATCTATGATTCGTCATGCCTTATATGTGTGTCATCGCGATACATCAGAGCAAGAGCTATTTTCTATACCCTCTGCTGTATATATTGAATTAGGACATCTCTTACAAGCTTATGTATCTCGATTAGAAATGGCGACTGATGATTTGCAGCGTGAAATTGTCAGTTTACGCAAGGATTTAGATCCCTATTGTATGCTCAATATTCAACACCTTATAGAGGTGTTGTCTACATCTTCTGCTATAGAACGCAAGTATTCTGTTGATAATGTGCGTTTAATAATGGCTGTGGCTCTTAAAATTTTAGCTCAAATCTATATGAAGGTGAGTAGTGCGACTACAAATCTAGAAGCTTTACTTGTATATGATGGAAAGGGTCGCAAGTTTTTACCAATCTTTATCAGTGTGGATGAGCCAGAGCTACATTTAAGCCCTTATTTGCAACGGGCTGTGCTCAATTATTACCGCCAAATTGCAACTAATGAAAATGAAGAGTTTTTATCGTTGTTGCGAGATGTATTTAAAATTGATGGATTGTTAGGACAACTTTTTGTAGTTACACATAGTACAGATGCGCTTGTTGATGATTATCGGCACATTATTCGCCTTTATCGGGATGAAAATAATATGGTCTGTGCAGCTTGTGGGGTTACGTTTAACTTCCCTAAAGAGGTAGAGAAACATTTGATTATGCATTTTCCAGAGGCTAAGGAGGCGCTCTACGCTCGGTGTATTATCATTGTAGAAGGAGAGACAGAGTACGGTAGCTTTGCAGGTTTTGGTAAACGATTGGGGGTAGATTTTGATTACTTTGGCATCTGTCTTATCAATGCCCGAGGAGAGTCTTCTATTAGTAAATTACAAAAATTATTTAATAGATTCTCTATTCCAACAGTAGCTCTCTATGATCGAGATGTAGAGGGAAAGTATGCAAAAGCACATAGCAATATATTTTACACACAAGAAATTTGTTTTGAAATGGATTTTGTATCGTATTTGCTTGCGATGCACAAGCGTTCCATAATGGATGCCATTATCAAGGATATTATTGATGATGCTCGGCCAATGGTAACAAAGGACATGGCACGTCGTGGTTATGCGAAACTAGGTATTACTAAAAGTCAAATTGTACAACGATGTTTATCGAATATTTCGGATCGTAAGTTAGATGATTTACATATTTATTACTTCTCTTGGTTCTATGCCAATAAAGGGGTAATTGTAGGGCGTCGTATTAGTCAATTCTTAGATGCTTCCATGATACCACCTGCATTTATTGCAGTAATAGAGCGTGCTAAACTTCTTTCACTAGGTTTAGGTTAATGGAACAATACATTAATACTTCTAATTAATAGAGTCTGACCAAAGTTTGGTTAGGCTCTATTTTCTAGTATGTATCAAAGCGTTTTAGAGTGTAGGTATAGAAAATATGGTGCAAAAAATACGCATAATACGTGATTTATTACAATAATAGATAGAATTATGAAAAACTATATTAACTAAATTTTAAAAACTACATCGAAATTTCTTGACATCTTTTTATCTTTATTTTATGATTAGTACTGTTATTAATGCATTCTCAATTAAACGTATCTTGGAGTATGAAAATGAAAGACTTTTTAAACGACTTTAAAGCATTTGCTTTCAAAGGCAATATGATGGACCTAGCTATTGGTATGATTATTGGTGCTGCTTTCACAGCATTGGTTAATTCTGTTGTAAACAACCTATTCATGCCTGTTCTCAGTGTATTCACAGGTGGTATTGATTTTAGTAATTTGTATTTGCCATTGAGCACAGGTTCTAAAGATGCATTCATGGTTGGCGCTGATATTGCTACAGCTCGTGCAGCTGGATCTGTATTGCCATATGGTACATTTATTACTGATTTGATTCAATTCTTGATTTTGGCATTTGTTGTATTCTTGATGGTTCGTGGCTTGGCTAAAATGATGAAATCCGCGAAAGAAGAGGAAGTTGCAGAAGCACCTACAACGAAAGAATGTCAATTCTGTAAATCTGAAATCAATATTAATGCAGTTAAATGTCCTAACTGTACTGCAGATTTGAACTAGTTCAAATTTAAATTATACATAAAAGGAGTGAGGTTTTGGCCTTACTCCTTTTTGTTGTATTACGTTAGCTTTCTAGTATAAAATATAATTATAATATATAGAATTTTTTAGGGAGGGATATACATGGAAAAGAAACCTCTAGTAGTAGTAAATGGACTGGTTCGCAAAGATGCGATTGCATATTTAAAAGAGCATGTAGATGTGCGCCAATGGACTGAAAAAACAGTGATGCCTCGTGAGGTACTGAAGGAATGGCTCGTTGATGCAGATGGTTTATGGTGTGTACGACCTTTAGATGTAGATGCTGATCTTGTAAAGAATGCGCCAAATTTAAAGGTTATAGCACAAGCGGCCGTAGGCTATGATAATGTAAACATTGATGAACTAACAGCGGCAGGCATTCCTTATGGCAATACACCAGGTGTTCTCAATGAAACGGTAGCAGAACTTGCATTTACGTTGATTGCCACGGCTAGTCGTCGTATTATAGAAAATGCTAACTTTGTAAAAGACGGTCGTTGGGCTCAAAGACCTTCTAATATTAAAGGTTTTGATTTAAGTCGTCGCACTCTTGGTATCATTGGCATGGGGGCTATCGGCGTGTCTATTTCTCGCCGCGCCCGTGCCTTTGGTATGACTGTTGTATATCATAATCGTAATCAACGCTTGGATGATAAGATTCATAAGACTACTTATATGGAGCTAGATGACCTTTTAGCGACTAGTGATGTAGTTTGTGTAATGGCTCCATTAACAGATGAAACCTATCATATGTGTGATGAAGCATTCTTCAAGAAGATGAAAAATACCGCTTTATTTGTAAATGTAGGTCGTGGTCCTATCGTTGATACAGAGGCACTCATTAATGCCTTAAATACAGGTGAAATTGATTATGCGGCACTCGATGTGACGGATCCAGAACCATTACCAGTGGATCATCCATTATTAGAGGTAGAAAATTGCCTCATTGTACCACATATTGGCTCTTACACAGATAGGACTCGTTATGACATGTCTATTTTGACAGCAGATAATATTATTGCCGGCGTTCATAAGAAACCGTTAAAAACATGTGTGAACGAAGAAGTGAACTACAAGAAACCTCAAATGGATGTAGAGTCTGCGCTAGAAGAGCTTAAAAAGGCTGGCGTTGATTTAACCGATTTCGACTAACAGTGCAAGACATTAAAAGATATGCGGTTTTATACAAAGTATGGTAAAATAAAAGAATATTTTTCCTATGGAGGTAAGAACGTTGGAACATAAAGACATTGAAAAAGATGTAGCTCCTGAAGAAGTTGTATCTGTTAACTTTATTGAAGCTATTATCAACAAAGATAACGAAACTGGCAAATACGGTGGGCGTGTATTGACTCGTTTTCCACCAGAACCAAATGGTTACTTGCATATTGGACATGCTAAATCTATTTGCCTAAACTTTGGTATTGGTAAACAATACAATGGTTTAACAAATCTTCGCTTTGATGATACAAATCCTGTAAAAGAAGATGTCGAATATGTAAACTCCATCATGGAAGACGTTAAATGGCTTGGATTTGAATGGAATGAACAACCACGCTATGCATCTGATTATTTTGGCCAAATGTATGAGTATGCTAAGAAATTAATCACGCTTGGCAAAGCTTATGTAGATGATCAAACTGCAGATGAAATTAAACAAAATCGTGGCGATTTCTCTACTCCTGGTGTCAATAGTCCATACCGTGATCGTAGTGTAGAAGAAAACTTGGCACTCTTCGAAGAAATGAAGGCTGGCAAGTATAAAGATGGGGAAAAGGTATTGCGTGCAAAAATCGATATGGCGCATCCTAATATCGTAATGCGTGATCCTGTTATCTATCGTATTGTAAATACAGAGCATCATAATACGGGTAATGAGTGGAAAATTTACCCTATGTATGATTTTGCCCATCCTATTGAAGATGCTATTGAACGCATTACGCATTCTATTTGTACATTGGAATTTGAAGTTCACCGGCCATTATATGATTGGGTGTTAGAGGAATGGGATGATACTGAAATTCCTCAACAAATTGAGTTTGCTCGCTTGAATGTAACTAAAATGGTTATGTCCAAACGTAAATTGCGTGCACTTGTGGAAGCTGGTCTCGTAGCTGGTTGGGATGATCCTCGTATGCCGACAATTTCAGGTTTGCGCCGCCGTGGTTACACGCCAGAAGCAATTCGTGATTTCTGTGATCGCATTGGTGTAGCGAAGGCGGATAGCATTGTAGATATTGCATTGCTCGAGTTCTGTATTCGAGAGGACTTGAAACTTAAAGCTAAACGCCCTATGGTTGTGGTAGATCCTGTAAAGGTTATTATTACAAATTATCCAGAAGGCAAAACAGAACTTTGTACAGTTGAAAATAATCCTGAAAATGAAGAACTTGGTAATCGTGAAGTTGTATTTGGCCGTGAAATCTATATCGAACGCAGTGACTTTATGGAAGAACCAGTTAAGAAATTTTTCCGCTTAGCACCAGGCAAAGAAGTACGCTTGAAAGGAGCTTATTTCATTACATGCACTGATGTTATTAAAGATGAAAATGGTAATATTACAGAAATTCACTGTACATATGATCCTGAAACTAAGAGCGGTAGCGGTTGTACACGTAAGGTTAAGGGCACATTACATTGGGTTGAAGCATCTACCGCAGTAGATATTGAATCCCGTTTATATGATTACCTGCTTAAAGAAGATTCTGATGGTAAGGACTTCTTAGGTGACTTTAATCATGAGTCCTTACAAGTATTCAAGAGTAAAGGGGAAGCATGCCTTGCTACAACTGTACCAGGGGATCATTTCCAATTCTTGCGTCAAGGTTACTTTGTTACTGATAAAGACAGTACTTCAGACCATATTGTAGTGAACCGTATTGTTGGTTTACGTGATAGTTGGGCTAAGGCACAAAAAAAATAGCATAATGCATTATATTAATGCTTTCATGAGGAGAAAAATGAAAAAAATAGTACTACTTGCTACGGTAGCGGCTGTGTTGGTATCTATACCTGCTACGGGTTCCGCAGCGAACATTAAGTCCATTTTAAATAGGAGTCAAACTGTAACATATCAAGGTGTTAAATTACCTGAAGGCGTTACTATGTATCAAAATAATCCTAAAGCGTTGTTTGCTGGGGCGGGTAAAAAAGATATTAAGTCTGTACTTCTTGAGGCGGGCGCGTCTTCTGTAGATGTATATACATTAAATATTAAAAACGAGAATGAAATGCAATATGCTGTTTATGCTAATGTTGTGTTAGGAAAACAATTATCCAGTCGCATGAGTGAAGCAAAGCATATGAATACAGATTCTTCATCTCTTGGAGCATTGGCAGCTGCTATTAACAATGGCGAT
>OKVV01000547.1_pt1 | contig 20186 bp, 16 predicted proteins | sample 1606871 | NCBI WGS metagenome assembly OKVV01 (sample SAMN03281011, study PRJEB24777) | human gut metagenome | isolation source: fecal sample PR176 from 1 month old male Indian infant, caesarean delivered... | place: Singapore | collected 2006-01-13
ACTGCTTTACCAAATTCGCGGCTTTCCCACGCTTCACCAATCACTTCAGCGGCATCAGTGAAGGTTTTGTACAACTGCGGGTCAGCCAGTTCGCTTGCCAGCACGCCGTCAAAACGCTTGTTGATAAAGCCCGCATTACGAGAGGCCAGGTTAACCACTTTGTTCACGATATCGGCATTCACACGCTGAACGAAATCCTCCAGGTTGAGATCGATATCATCAATGCGCGAAGAGAGTTTCGCAGTGTAGTAGTAACGCAGGCTGTCAGCGTCAAAATGATTCAGCCAGGTGCTGGCTTTAATAAAGGTGCCGCGAGACTTGGACATCTTTGCGCCGTTCACCGTCACATAGCCATGAACAAACAGGTTGGTCGGCTTGCGGAAGTTGCTGCCTTCCAGCATGGCAGGCCAGAACAGGCTGTGGAAGTAAACAATATCTTTACCGATGAAGTGGTACAGCTCGGCGGTGGAGTCTTTCTTCCAGTATTCATCGAAGCTTACGCTGTCGCCGCGCTTGTCGCACAGATTCTTGAAAGAACCCATGTAGCCAATCGGTGCGTCCAGCCAGACGTAGAAATATTTGCCCGGCGCGTTCGGAATTTCAAAACCAAAGTATGGCGCGTCGCGGGAGATATCCCACTGTTGCAGGCCAGATTCAAACCACTCCTGCATTTTATTTGCCACCTGCTCCTGCAACGCACCGCTGCGGGTCCATGCCTGCAACATTTCGCTGAAAGAGGGCAGATCAAAGAAGAAGTGTTCAGAATCACGCATTACCGGCGTAGCGCCAGAAACCACCGATTTCGGCTCGATCAATTCAGTCGGGCTGTAGGTCGCGCCGCAGACTTCGCAGTTATCGCCGTATTGATCCGGGGATTTACATTTCGGGCAGGTGCCTTTCACAAAACGGTCCGGCAGGAACATGCCTTTTTCCGGATCGTACAGCTGAGAGATGGTGCGGTTTTTAATAAAACCGTTCTCTTTCAGGCGAGAGTAGATAAGTTCTGACAACTGGCGGTTCTCTTCGCTGTGCGTCGAGTGATAGTTGTCATAGCTGATGTTAAAGCCTGCGAAATCAGTCTGATGCTCCTGACTCATTTCGCCAATCATCTGCTCCGGGGTGATACCAAGCTGCTGAGCTTTCAGCATGATCGGTGTACCGTGGGCATCGTCGGCGCAGATGAAGTTGACCTCGTGGCCGCGCATTCGCTGGTAACGGACCCAGACATCAGCCTGGATGTGCTCCAGCATATGGCCGAGGTGGATTGAGCCGTTAGCGTACGGCAGTGCGCACGTCACCAGAATTTTCTTCGCGACTTGAGTCATAGTAGGCATTACTTCTTAATAGTGAAAAGGGGTTAGATAGTACCAAATGGGAAAATGTTAAGTAAGTACTTCTCTATATTCTTCAGGTAAACTATCAGCTGATGGTTTATCTATACAAAAAAGGAGTCGGGATGAACGAACAATCCCAGGCCAAATCACCAGAAGCCTTGCGCGCAATGGTCGCCGGGACACTGGCCAATTTTCAGCACCCAACCCTGAAGCATAACCTCACCACGCTGAAAGCGTTGCACCATGTCGCCTGGATGGACGACACGTTGCATGTGGAACTGGTTATGCCATTCGTCTGGCATAGCGCGTTTGAAGAGTTAAAAGAGCAATGTAGCGCCGAACTGCTGCGTATCACCGGGGCGAAAGCTATCGACTGGAAACTGTCGCACAATATCGCCACCTTAAAACGCGTGAAGAATCAGCCGGGTATTAATGGTGTGAAGAACATCATTGCGGTCAGTTCCGGTAAAGGCGGCGTGGGTAAATCCTCCACGGCGGTAAACCTGGCGCTGGCACTGGCGGCGGAAGGGGCGAAAGTCGGCATTCTGGACGCCGATATCTACGGCCCATCAATTCCCACCATGCTGGGCGCAGAAAATCAGCGTCCAACTTCGCCGGACGGTACCCATATGGCACCGATTATGTCTCATGGCCTGGCAACCAATTCAATTGGTTATCTGGTCACTGACGACAATGCGATGGTGTGGCGTGGACCGATGGCGAGCAAGGCGTTAATGCAGATGTTGCAGGAAACCTTGTGGCCGGATCTCGACTATCTGGTGCTTGATATGCCGCCAGGCACCGGTGACATTCAATTGACGCTGGCGCAAAACATTCCAGTAACTGGTGCAGTCGTGGTCACCACCCCGCAGGACATCGCGTTGATCGATGCGAAAAAAGGCATTGTGATGTTCGAGAAAGTCGAGGTTCCGGTGCTTGGTATTGTCGAGAACATGAGTGTGCATATTTGCAGTAACTGTGGTCACCATGAACCGATTTTCGGTACCGGTGGTGCAGAGAAACTGGCTGAAAAATACCACACACAGCTGCTGGGGCAGATGCCGTTACACATTTCCTTACGTGAGGATCTCGATAAAGGCACGCCAACGGTTATCAGCCGTCCGGAGAGCGAATTTACCGCTATCTACCGCCAGCTGGCTGACCGCGTTGCAGCTCAGCTCTACTGGCAGGGTGAAGTCATTCCAGGCGAGATTTCCTTCCGCGCGGTCTAACGCCTATTAACCATTCTGGTTATTCTTCATACACCGCAGAGATGTTACATTGATGCGGTGTATTAGTTTTTGCCGCATTAATGAACACTTATTTAATACTGCGAATATTCTGCGGACCTTCGTCCGAAACTCTACAAAGTCGATTGATCATACAGGCAATGCTTCATTATCATCCTTCGTGGCTGTGTAGTGGATGTACAGCTATAGTTTGTTATGCACTCATTCTATCTAGGCATAACCTTTACTACAGGGATAACGTTCAATGAATAAGTATTGGCTGTCAGGAATTATTTTTCTTGCCTATGGATTGGCTTCTCCCGCATTCTCTTCAGAGACTGCCACATTAGCGATTAATGGCAGGATCAGTCCCCCAACATGCAGTATGGCTATGGTTAATGGTCAACCTCAACAGCATTGTGGTCAGTTAACGTATAATGTTGACACCCGTCATCTGTTTTCTTCGCCCGTCAAAGGTGTAACGACAGAAGTGGTTGTTGCAGGTAGCGATAGCAAACGTCGAATCGTGTTAAATCGCTACGATTAATTTGGCAACCTGATTTTAATTGCATTTAGAAAGCCGAAATCATTTATATAAATGATTTCGGCTTTTTTATTGATATCAACAATACCATTTACATAAATCTACATTAATTGATAGATGCGATAAATAGTTAATACTCTTAAATATTTGTTGTATTTATATTGCAATGATTAATTTATTTTAAATCAATAAAACAATGTGTTTACATTGCGGCAACTTTTTTGATGTGAGAAATTTGTTTCCAAGAGATACAGACTCTTAACAACCAAAAATAAATTTTATTAAGGAACATATTATGAAACGTTCAATTATTGCTGCCGCTGTCTTTTCTTCTTTTTTTATGAGCGCTGGAGTATTTGCTGCAGACGTTGATACCGGAACATTAACTATTAAGGGGAATATTGCAGAATCTCCGTGTAAATTCGAAGCGGGTGGTGATTCAGTAAGTATTAATATGCCGACTGTACCAACCACTGTCTTTGAAGGTAAAGCTAAATATTCTACCTATGATGATGCAGTCGGTGTAACCAGCAGCATGTTAAAAATTAGCTGCCCGAAAGAAGTTGCTGGTGTAAAACTCTCGTTGATTACCAACGATAAAATAACCGGTAACGATAAGGCGATAGCCAGTAGCAACGATACCGTGGGTTACTATCTCTATTTAGGTGATAACAGCGATGTCCTGGATGTTTCTGCACCTTTTAACATTGAGAGTTATAAAACAGCGGAAGGTCAATATGCTATTCCGTTTAAAGCAAAATACCTGAAACTGACAGATAACTCAGTGCAATCAGGTGATGTGTTATCTTCTCTGGTTATGCGTGTGGCGCAGGATTAATAAATAAAATTGTAAGTTTCTCCAGGTAATAAACATGGCCGCTATCCCATGGCGGCCTTTTAATTTAAGAGGCATTAAAATGAAAGGATTATTATCTTTACTCATTTTTTCTATGGTCCTTCCTGCACATGCCGGAATTGTTATCTACGGGACGCGCATTATTTACCCGGCAGAAAATAAAGAAGTGATGGTGCAGTTGATGAACCAGGGAAACCGTTCTTCGCTGCTGCAGGCGTGGATTGATGATGGCGATACGTCATTACCACCAGAAAAAATTCAGGTTCCTTTCATGTTAACGCCACCAGTGGCAAAAATAGGGGCAAATTCCGGGCAGCAAGTAAAAATCAAAATTATGCCGAATAAACTGCCCACTAATAAAGAAAGCATTTTTATCTGAATGTTCTGGATATTCCACCAAATAGTCCAGAGCAAGAAGGTAAGAATGCACTGAAGTTTGCGATGCAAAACAGAATTAAGTTGTTTTACCGGCCAGCGGGTATTGCTCCGGTAAATAAAGCGACCTTTAAAAAGTTACTGGTAAATCGCAGTGGCAATGGATTGGTGATAAAAAATGACTCAGCTAATTGGGTGACGATTTCGGATGTCAAAGCTAATAATGTTAAAGTCAATTATGAAACTATTATGATTGTCCCCTTAGAAAGTCAGAGTGTTAATATCAAAAGTAATAATGCAAATAACTGGTATCTGACCATTATCGATGACCACGGCAACTATATTAGTGACAAAATTTAATTGCAGGAGCTGCCTATGTTGAGAATGACCCCACTTGCATCAGCAATCGTAGCGTTATTGCTCGGCATTGAAGCTTATGCAGCTGAAGAAACCTTTGATACCCATTTTATGATAGGTGGAATGAAAGACCAGCAGGTTGCAAATATTCGTCTTGATGATAATCAACCCTTACCGGGGCAGTATGACATCGATATTTATGTCAATAAGCAATGGCGCGGGAAATATGAGATTATTGTTAAAGACAACCCGCAAGAAACATGTTTATCAAGAGAAGTTATCAAGCGGTTAGGCATTAATAGCGATAACTTCGCCAGCGGTAAGCAATGTTTAACATTTGAGCAACTTGTTCAGGGTGGGAGCTATAGCTGGGATATCGGGGTTTTTCGTCTCGATTTCAGTGTCCCGCAGGCTTGGGTGGAAGAACTGGAAAGTGGCTATGTTCCACCGGAAAACTGGGAGCGGGGTATTAATGCGTTTTATACCTCTTATTATGTGAGTCAGTATTACAGCGACTATAAAGCGTCGGGTAACAACAAGAGTACATATGTACGTTTTAACAGCGGGTTAAATTTACTGGAGTGGCAACTGCATTCTGATGCCAGTTTCAGTAAAACAAATAACAATCCAGGGGTGTGGAAAAGCAATACCCTGTATCTGGAACGTGGATTTGCCCAACTTCTCGGCACGCTTCGCGTGGGTGATATGTACACATCAAGCGATATTTTTGATTCTGTTCGCTTCAGCGGTGTGCGGTTGTTTCGTGATATGCAGATGTTGCCTAACTCGAAACAAAATTTTACGCCACGGGTGCAGGGGATTGCTCAGAGTAACGCGCTGGTAACTATTGAACAGAATGGTTTTGTGGTTTATCAGAAAGAGGTTCCTCCTGGCCCGTTTGCGATTACAGATTTGCAGTTGGCCGGTGGTGGAGCAGATCTTGATGTCAGCGTGAAAGAGGCGGACGGCTCGGTAACCACCTATCTGGTGCCTTATGCAGCGGTGCCAAATATGCTGCAACCCGGCGTGTCGAATTATGATTTTGCGGCGGGTCGTAGCCATATTGAAGGGGCGAGCAAACAAAGTGATTTTGTCCAGGCGGGTTATCAGTATGGTTTTAATAATTTATTGACGCTGTATGGTGGCTCGATGGTCGCGAATAATTATTACGCGTTTACTTTGGGGACTGGCTGGAATACACGCATTGGTGCCATTTCCGTCGATGCCACGAAGTCGCATAGTAAACAAGACAACGGCGATGTGTTTGACGGGCAAAGTTATCAAATTGCCTACAACAAATTTGTGAGCCAAACGTCGACGCGTTTTGGTCTGGCGGCCTGGCGTTATTCGTCGCGTGATTACCGGACATTTAACGATCACGTTTGGGCAAACAATAAAGATAATTATCGCCGTGATGAAAACGATGTCTATGACATTGCCGATTATTACCAGAATGATTTTGGTCGCAAAAATAGCTTTTCCGCCAATATGAGCCAGTCATTGCCAGAAGGTTGGGGGTCTGTGTCATTAAGTACGTTATGGCGAGATTACTGGGGGCGTAGCGGCAGTAGTAAGGATTATCAGTTGAGTTATTCCAACAACCTGCGACGGATAAGCTATACCCTCGCGGCAAGCCAGGCTTATGACGAGAATCATCATGAAGAGAAACGTTTTAATATTTTTATATCGATTCCCTTTGATTGGGGTGATGACGTTTCGACGCCTCGTCGGCAAATATATATGTCTAACTCAACGACGTTTGATGATCAGGGGTTTGCCTCAAATAATACGGGATTATCAGGAACAGTAGGGAGTCGGGATCAGTTCAATTATGGTGTCAACCTGAGTCATCAACATCAGGGAAATGAAACGACAGCTGGAGCGAATTTAACCTGGAACGCGCCGGTGGCAACAGTGAATGGCAGTTATAGTCAGTCGAGTACTTATCGACAGGCTGGAGCCAGTGTTTCAGGGGGCATTGTCGCCTGGTCGGGTGGCGTTAATCTGGCGAACCGTCTTTCCGAAACGTTTGCTGTGATGAATGCGCCAGGAATTAAAGATGCTTATGTCAATGGGCAAAAATATCGCACAACAAACCGTAATGGAGTGGTGGTATACGACGGAATGACACCTTATCGGGAAAATCACCTGATGCTGGATGTGTCGCAAAGCGATAGCGAAGCAGAATTACGTGGCAACCGGAAAATTGCCGCACCTTATCGCGGCGCGGTTGTACTGGTTAATTTTGATACCGATCAGCGCAAGCCCTGGTTTATAAAAGCGTTAAGAGCGGATGGGCAACCATTAACGTTTGGTTATGAAGTCAATGATATCCACGGTCATAATATTGGCGTTGTCGGCCAGGGAAGCCAGTTATTTATTCGCACCAATGAAATACCGCCATCGGTTAATGTAGCAATTGATAAGCAACAAGGACTTTCATGCACAATCACCTTCGGTAAAGAGATTGATGAAAGTAGAAATTATATTTGCCAGTAATAGTCAGGTGGTTCTATGGAAATTCGCATAATGCTATTTATATTAATGATGATGGTTATGCCTGTGAGCTATGCGGCATGTTATAGTGAGTTATCTGTTCAGCACAATTTGGTTGTTCAGGGGGATTTTGCACTTACTCAAACACAAATAGCGACATATGAGCATAATTTTAATGATTCGTCATGCGTGAGTACAAATACTATCACCCCTATGAGTTCGTCGGATATTATTGTTGGGCTTTATAACGATACCATAAAATTAAATTTACATTTTGAATGGACCAATAAAAACAACATCACGTTGTCAAATAATCAGACCAGTTTCACCAGTGGTTATTCAGTTACGGTGACACCTGCGGCCAGTAATGCAAAAGTGAATGTTTCTGCGGGGGGCGGCGGTTCAGTGATGATTAATGGTGTTGCGACATTATCCAGTGCTTCATCATCGACACGCGGGAGTGCCGCAGTACAATTTCTACTGTGTTTATTAGGTGGCAAGTCATGGGATGCATGTGTAAATAGCTACAGAAATGCATTGGCACAAAATGCAGGTGTCTATTCCTTTAATCTGACATTGTCATACAACCCGATAGCCACAACCTGCAAACCGGACGATTTATTAATTACTTTAGACAGTATTCCCGTTTCACAATTACCAGCCACAGGTAACAAAGCAACAATAAATAGTAAACAAGGGGATATTATTCTGCGTTGTAAAAATTTATTAGGTCAACAAAATCAAACATCACGGAAAATGCAGGTGTATTTATCAAGTTCTGACTTGTTAACCAACAGCAACACAATACTGAAAGGTGCGGAAGATAATGGCGTAGGATTTATTCTTGAAAGTAATAGTTCGCCAGTCACACTTTTAAATATCACTAACAGCAGTAAAGGATACACAAATTTAAAAGAAATTGCGGCGAAGTCAAAAATTACAGATACAACGGTTTCAATTCCGATAACTGCCAGTTACTACGTCTACGATACAAACAAAGTTAAATCTGGCGCACTGGAGGCAACCGCATTAATCAACGTGAAATACGACTAATAACAAGCAAGACGAGCAAGTGGCTAATAATAAAAAATAACAAGGTGTCTGCATTTCCCCCTCATGATGAGGGGGCTTTTTTTAGCGATGATAAAAAATCTCACCGTCGTAGGCTTTAATGATTTTACCGTCGGTGTCGCTGATCAACACGTACGCGCCACCCATATAGGTCCAGTGCGTCCCGGCATCAGGCGCGGGCAGGTTACGTAACTGCCACTGCTTAATGTTGTACTCATCGGTGCGGTACATCTCTGGGACGGTATCGCCTGGTTTGAAATGCTTAAAGTCAGCAATGAAACTGCTTAACTCATACTTAGAAATTCCCGAGGTATTGGTCGAACCCGCGGTGGCTGGTGCGGCCCAGGCGGCACTGGTAACCAGCAAAAGCGCACCCAGTAACATCTTATTTTTAATGGTCATAAACTCTCCACTTTGGGGATCTGTAATATCAGTCGCATATCTTTCCTGCCATACAATATAACTGACAAGCGATATTTTGTTAGTGATCCCATGATTTCGTAAAAAGTGTAAATGAAAGGATGCCCTAAAAGCATCCTTAGCGAGCAGAGAGTCAGCGGAAATAGCTGATTTAAGAATCATCCTGGGCTGAAGATAACATGCAAGCCTAAAGGATTGAGTTATCACATTATGCCCATGAAGCCATGTACGCCCATATACACACCGACTAAGCCAATCAACAGACTGGAAAAATAGGGGGCGCGTTTAGCGAGAGTGTTAAATCCGCTCCAGCGTTTTGCGACCTGCTGAACGCTGATTGCTGCGCCAACGCCTACGGTGACAAGCGTTAACGCCAGGCCAATGCTGAAACTGACGACCAGTGTTGCGCCCAGTGTCAGGGCTTTCAACTGAATGCATATCAACAGCACGGTAATTGCTGCCGGGCAGGGGATAAGGCCACCGGTTAAGCCAAATAACAAAATTTGCCAGTTGGTGACCCCTCTACCATCAAAGCGTCGTTTAATGTCATTGGCATGGGCTCGTGCATGGGCATCCTGATACTCGCCATGTTCGTGATGGTGATGATGTCCATGGTCGTGGTGATGTTCGTGATCTTGATGATGTTCGTGATCGTGATGATGCTCATAATCATGCCCGTGCATATTCTCCAGCCAGTTGCGTTCGCCGCGCCAGGTACGCCAGAACATCCAGAACGCGGTGCCAATAATGATCACTGCGGAAATCAGCTGGAGCCACGGTTCTGCTGATTGAGCAGTAAAGCGCTTACTGATCACCATCCCGCCAAAGGCAATCAACCAGACCACCGCGGTATGCGAAATGGTTGCTGCCAGTCCGAGCATCACCGCCTGTTTAATGGTGCCTTTGATGGCGATGATAAACGCCGCCATCATCGTTTTTGAGTGCCCTGGTTCCAGGCCATGAAGCGCACCAAGTAAGATGGCGCTGGGGATGAAGAACCAGGCGTTTCCTTGCTGAAGAAGAGTTGTAAATTCGGTCATGATAATAATTCTTAGTATTAATTCGGCAATCTGATTCTACTCCCCCCCAGTACCTGATACTACCCCCCAGTAGATTAATAGTGCTATGATTTTTCATATTCTTGTTAACCAGGTGTTGCCATGTCTCATACAATCCGTGATAAACAGAAACTGAAAGCGCGTGCCAGTAAGATTCAGGGCCAGGTCGTGGCGCTCAAGAAAATGCTCGACGAACCGCACGAATGCGCTGCAGTTTTACAACAGATTGCTGCTATCCGTGGAGCGGTAAACGGTCTGATGCGGGAAGTGATTAAAGGTCATCTGACGGAACACATCGTTCACCAGGGGGATGAGCTAAAACGTGAAGAAGATCTGGATGTCGTTCTGAAGGTGCTGGATTCATATATCAAATAATTTATTAACGCGATTGTAAAACTGCCGTTTTTCCTCGTTTACAACGCGTGCGCTGGACATTACCATCCTCCTCTGCGATTTATCATCGCAACCAAACGACTCGGGGTGCCCTTCTGCGTGAAGGCTGAGAAATACCCGTATCACCTGATCTGGATAATGCCAGCGTAGGGAAGTCACGGACCACCAGGTCATTGCTTCTTCACGTTATGGCAGGAGCAAACTATGCAAGTCGACCTGCTGAGTTCCGCGCAATCTGCGCACACGTTACACCTTTTTCACCAACATTCCCCTCTTGTGCACTGCATGACCAACGATGTGGTGCAAACCTTTACTGCCAATACCTTGCTGGCGCTCGGTGCATCGCCAGCGATGGTTATCGAAACCGAAGAGGCCAGTCAGTTTGCGGCTATTGCTAGTGCGTTGCTGATTAACGTTGGCACGCTGACGCAGCTACGCGCACAGTCGATGTGTGCCGCCGTTGAGCAAGCAAAAAGCTCTCAAACACCCTGGACGCTTGATCCAGTAGCGGTGGGTGCACTCGATTATCGCCGCCGTTTTTGTCTGGAACTTCTGTCTCATAAGCCAACCGCCATACGTGGTAATGCTTCGGAAATCATGGCATTAGCTGGCGCCGCTAATGGCGGACGGGGAGTGGATACCACTGACGCCGCAGCTAACGCGATACCCGCTGCACAAACACTGGCACGGGAAACTGGCGCAATCGTCGTGGTCACTGGCGAGATGGATTATGTTACCGATGGACATCGTATCATTGGTATTCACGGTGGCGATCCGTTAATGACCAAAGTGGTAGGAACTGGCTGTGCATTATCGGCGGTTGTAGCTGCCTGCTGTACGTTACCAGGCGATACGCTGGAAAATGTCGCATCTGCCTGTCACTGGATGAAACAAGCCGGAGAACGCGCAGTCGCCAGAAGCGAGGGGCCAGGCAGTTTTGTTCCATATTTCCTTGATGCGCTCTGGCAATTGACGCAGGAGGTGCAGGCATGAAACGAATTAACGCTCTGACGATTGCCGGTACTGATCCGAGTGGTGGTGCGGGGATTCAGGCCGATCTTAAAACCTTCTCGGCACTTGGCGCTTATGGTTGCTCAGTTATTACTGCACTGGTGGCGCAAAATACCCGTGGCGTACAGTCGGTGTATCGCATTGAGCCTGATTTTGTCGCCGCCCAGCTCGATTCGGTGTTCAGCGATGTGCGAATCGATACCACTAAAATCGGTATGTTGGCGGAAACCGATATTGTTGAAGCGGTGGCAGAACGGTTGCAACGTTATCAGATCCAAAACGTGGTACTCGACACCGTTATGCTGGCAAAAAGCGGCGATCCGCTGCTTTCACCTTCGGCGGTTGCTACGCTGCGCAGTCGATTATTGCCACAGGTTTCATTAATAACGCCAAACTTGCCAGAAGCAGCTGCCTTGCTTGACACGCCACACGCGCGCAACGAACAGGAAATGCTGGCGCAGGGACGTGAATTATTGGCGATGGGCTGTGGCGCGGTGCTGATGAAAGGTGGTCATCTGGATGATGAGCAAAGCCCGGACTGGCTGTTTACCCGCGAGGGTGAACAACGGTTTACCGCACCGCGCATTATGACCAAAAACACCCACGGCACTGGTTGTACACTCTCTGCGGCGTTGGCTGCACTACGCCCGCGCCATACAAACTGGGCTGACACCGTACAGGAGGCAAAAAGCTGGCTTTCATCGGCGTTAGCCCAAGCCGACACGCTGGAAGTGGGTCACGGTATTGGTCCGGTTCACCACTTCCACGCCTGGTGGTGAGCACCGTACTATAGCTGCTTTGGTTATTGTCAGCCTTTGGCACTGACATTCAGGGATGAAACCAATGCAGCTAAGAATTACCAGTCGAAAAAAACTCACCTCTCTATTATGCGCTCTTGGGCTAATTTCCATCGTTGCAATTTATCCGCGTCAGACGGTGAATTTTTTCTATTCGACAGCAGTTCAGATTACAGACTACATCCATTTCTACGGTTATCGCCCGGTTAAATCTTTCGCTATTCGCATTCCTGCCAGTTACACCATTCACGGAATAGATGTTTCTCGCTGGCAGGAGCGGATCGACTGGCAGCGGGTGGCAAAAATGCGCGACAACGGTATCCGCTTACAGTTTGCTTTTATTAAGGCGACGGAAGGCGAAAAGCTGGTGGACCCGTATTTTTCGCGTAACTGGCAACTAAGCCGCGAAAATGGCCTGCTGCGCGGGGCGTATCATTATTTCTCCCCGTCGGTAGCAGCGCCGGTTCAGGCACGATTATTTCTGCAAACGGTGGATTTCTCACAAGGCGATTTCCCTGCGGTACTGGACGTAGAAGAACGGGGAAAATTATCGGCAAAAGAATTACGCAAGCGAGTAAGTCAGTGGCTAAAAATGGTCGAAAAAAGTACGGGAAAAAAGCCGATTATTTACTCAGGAGCCGTTTTTTATCACACCAATCTGGCGGGCTATTTCAATGAATATCCGTGGTGGGTGGCTCACTATTATCAACGTCGTCCGGACAATGACGGCATGGCCTGGCGCTTCTGGCAGCATTCCGACCGTGGACAGGTAGATGGCATCAATGGTCCGGTGGATTTTAATGTATTTAATGGCACGGTGGAGGAGTTGCAGGCATTCGTTGATGGGATTAAAGAAACGCCTTAAATAAGAAGCAGTGATATACTCCCACCAGACTCCCTGGCAGGAAAAAGACAAATGGAACAAGCGCATACCCAGCTGATTGCCCAACTGAACGAGCGTATTTTAGCGGCGGATAACACGCCGCTTTATATTAAGTTTGCCGAAACGGTAAAAAATGCCGTGCGCAGCGGGGTGCTGGAGCATGGCAATATTTTGCCTGGTGAGCGTGATTTAAGTCAGTTAACCGGCGTTTCGCGCATTACGGTGCGCAAGGCGATGCAGGCGCTGGAAGAAGAGGGTGTGGTGACGCGTTCGCGCGGTTACGGCACGCAGATCAACAACATCTTCGAATACTCGTTGAAAGAAGCGCGAGGTTTTTCTCAGCAGGTGGTATTGCGCGGGAAAAAGCCCGATACGCTATGGGTTAACAAGCGTGTCGTGAAATGTCCCGAAGAAGTCGCGCAGCAGCTGGCGGTCGAAGCAGGAAGTGATGTCTTTTTGCTTAAGCGTATTCGCTATGTCGATGAAGAAGCGGTATCGATTGAGGAATCGTGGGTTCCGGCGCATTTAATTCATGATGTTGATGCCATCGGGATTTCACTTTATGACTATTTCCGCAGCCAGCACATTTACCCACAACGTACGCGTTCCCGCGTTAGCGCCCGGATGCCGGATGCCGAGTTTCAGTCACATATTCAGTTAGATAGCAAAATACCGGTGCTGGTGATCAAGCAAGTGGCGCTTGACCAACAGCAACGGCCTATTGAGTACAGCATTAGCCACTGTCGCAGCGATCTATACGTTTTTGTGTGCGAGGAGTAGTTCCTCGCGCGTTGGCGCACAATCACCGCCCCGATGCCCGACAACCCACGACGCCACTGCATTGCCCAGTAATACGGCATCCGCCAGTGGCAGACCAGAGGCCAGCCCGGCAAGTACGCCACCGGCATGACTGTCGCCCGCCCCAATGGTGTCGACAACTTGCGTTGGAAATGCCGGAATGCAGCCAGAAGCGTCGTTGCTGAAATACCATGCGCCTTCTTTATCGAGACGAACGATCAACGGCGCGGCAAATTTCTCCTGCCATTGCTTGCCAAGTGTTGTTATCTCTGCGGATAAAGCAAAACGTTCGGCGGCAATCTCAGCCTCTTGACGATTGAGTGACACTAAAGGTCGACAGGCCATGATCCGCGCCAGTAATGCGTCCGGGATATCGCCAATACGTGGGCCAAAATCGATAAACGGCGTCACGTCTTGCAGCTCTTCCAGCCATTCCACTAACAATTCGCCGCAGGGCGAGGCCAGTTGATAACCGGAAAAATAGAGCAGGCTGCCAGGCGCAACGGTTAATCGCGCCAGCCACTGGCGATTCCACTGATTTTCCACACCGCTGAATGACATAAAAGTACGTTCGCCATCCGGCTCAACCAGCGCCAGACACCAGCCGTTATCGCCTTCGGCGTTATCGATCAGGCTGATTAACCCCTCTTTCGCCATCCGGTTGCGAATAATCTCCGCCCATACCCCCTGACCGAGCGGCAAGGCATTACCCGCTTCGATGCCGAGGCGCTTTAACGCCACGGCAATATTCAGTGCGCAGCCGCCAACGTTAACGCTCTGCTGTTTCAGTTCGATATCGCACCCACGCCAGGGGAGGGCATAAGCGTCGGCGATCACGTCAATGACCGCCGCGCCGACGACCATCACCGACTGACGCGTGGTTAATTCAGGCAGCAGCGTGTGTAATCGAGCGCCGCTCATACCGCCTCCCGTTGTTGACGATATTTCGCCAGCGCTGTGGCATAGCGGTTGAAATCAAGCTGATTTACCGCATCCAGCTCCGCCTTTAACGCAGGATCGATAGCGTTAATGCCATGCAACGCGCCGCAGATTGCCGTCGCCATAGCACCGATGGTGTCTGTATCGCCGCCAAGGTTAGCGCAGAGGACGGCGCAACGGTTCGGGTCGGTTTGTGCCAGTTCAACCAGCGCAATGGCGCACGGAACGGACTCAATAGTGCTGGTACCTGCGCCAACGACCTGGTAAAGCTGTTCGCTGGCGGATTCGGTGCCGTCGGCATTGCGCACAATTTTCAGCGCAATCTCCAGCCGCGCCGCCAGTGAGGCGCTGAACGTGGTGGTGCGTTTTTGCTGGGCATGTCGCGCAATTGAAGGCAGTGAATCAACAATCGCTGACCAGCTTTCTCCGTCAATAGCACGAGAAATCGCCCATGCGATGACTACCGCACCTGCAACTGCCAGATCGGATTTATGGGTCGGGCTCGACGCCAGCGCCACATCATCAATAAAGGAATCAACATCGCGCGCCGGAAGCAAACAACCTAATGGCGAGACGCGCATCGCTGCGCCGTTGGTTACGCCGTTGTTTTCCAGTTCAGCAACGGGTTTACCGTCGCGAATGGCGTTAAGCGCAATCTTCGAGGTCGGACCTAGCACGTTTTTGTTGAAGGCGTCGAAACGCAGCGCCCAGTCGAGGATATTACGCCCAATCAGATCCGGATCGATCTTGCCTTTACGTTCCAGCAACGCATCCGCCAGACACAGCGCCATCGAGGTATCGTCGGTGAATTCGGCGCGGTTAAAATAACAGGCCGCGTTATTCTCCTTTGGTCCAGGCAGAAAACGGTCAATCCAGCCAAAGTGTGCTTTAACGCGGCTGCGTGGCCAAAGCTCGGAGGGCATCCCCATCGCATCCCCTAACGCCTGCCCATAAAGAGCACCGAGAATACGTTCTGTTTTCATTTAACTTCCCCTTGTGTCAACGCAATATCGCGATCATCGACCTTGATAGCCGTAATTTCGTTGTCGGATTCGCGGAAAAAAATCATGAACTGCACGGCGATAATGGCAATCATCACCGCGCCAAAAGTCCACATCCCGGACCAGTTGAAAGTCAGTCCGTTTACCGGTTCCTGATAAGCGAACATCTTTTCCATCATCACACCGCCAAGACGATAGCCGAGCAAACTGCCGAAGCCCTGGCAGCAGAGCGTGATCAGCCCCTGCGCAGCGGTACGCATATGCACGGGGGCTTTTTTATCGACATAGATGTAAGCGGTAACGTAGTAAAAATCGTAACTTACGCCGTGAAGCAAAATACCGAGGAACAGTAACGCGTAGGTGAAATATTCATCCGCACTACCGTAAATAAAGAAGCCATAGCGGATCGCAGCGGTGACCAGACCAAGCAATAATACCTTTTTGATACCAAAGCGTTTAGTGAAAAACGGCAATGCCAGCATAAAGAAGATTTCAGAGAACTGGCCGAGCGTCATCCAGCCGGTGGCGTTTTTCATGCCAACTTCGGTCAGATAACCGTTGGCAAAGATGTAATAGAACGCCAGTGGCATCGCAAACAGGAATGAACAGAAGAAAAAGACGAGGAAGTTTTTATCGCGCAGCAGGATCAGCGCATCCAGGCCGAGCATGACTTTAATATCCATTTTGCCGGTGCTTTTTGGTGGCGTGTCGGGCAGGAAAAACGCAAACACACCGAGCAGAGCAGAACTTCCGGCGGTAATCAGCAGCGGGATGTTAGTCGGTGAGATATCGGCATACCCCAGTATTTGCGGCAAGAAACCACATGCCAGACCGGAGGCAATCCAGCCGATAGTGCCCATCACACGAATGCGCGGGAAATCACGCTCCACATCCGGCACGTTGGCAAAAGCGATGCTGTTAGTCAGCGCAATGGTCGGCATATAGGTTAGAGAGTAAGCCAGCAGTAACGGAAAGAACCCGGCAAAAGTGGTCTGTTGCGCAGCGAAATACATCAGCAGCGCGCCTGCGAACATCAATACCGCCAGCACTTTTTGCGCCGAGAAAAAGCGGTCAGTGATGGAGCCAACCAGAATTGGCGACAGGATCGCCGCAATGGCGGTACAGGCATACGACCAGCCAATTTCTCCGGCACTAAAACCGCTTTTACTTAACCACAACCACAATGGCACAAACCACGCGCCCCAGATAAACCATTCAACAAACATCATGAACGACAGCTTTGCTGTTGTTTTCATCTTTTAATTCCTTCATGACAGGTAATGTAAGGTACGCGATGACAATACCACTTAATAATACCTTTTAAATACCTTTGCGGTGAAAACTTGACCGCGCTAACATTTTTTCTGATGAATCGAGCCAACAGAAAACGCTGAAAAAACATCCAAAAGATGGAAAAACTCGCCCGTAACGACCAGGATTATGATTGCCCGCAAAAGGCGGGCCAGGACAATCCATAGCCGATATCCAATCGGAATTTACGGGAGCATAGTAATGACAGATATTGCGCAGTTGCTTGGCAAAGACGCCGACAACCTTTTACAGCACCGTTGTATGACAATTCCTTCTGACCAGCTTTATCTCCCCGGACATGACTACGTAGACCGCGTAATGATTGACAATAATCGCCCGCCAGCGGTGTTACGTAATATGCAGACGTTGTACAACACCGGGCGTCTGGCTGGCACAGGATATCTTTCTATTCTGCCGGTTGACCAGGGCGTTGAGCACTCTGCCGGAGCTTCATTTGCTGCTAACCCGCTCTACTTTGACCCGAAAAACATTGTTGAACTGGCGATCGAAGCGGGCTGTAACTGTGTGGCATCAACTTACGGCGTGTTGGCGTCGGTATCGCGGCGCTATGCGCATCGCATTCCATTTCTCGTCAAACTTAATCACAACGAGACGCTAAGTTACCCGAATACCTACGATCAAACGCTGTATGCCAGCGTGGAGCAGGCTTTCAACATGGGCGCGGTGGCGGTTGGTGCGACTATCTATTTTGGCTCGGAAGAGTCACGTCGCCAGATTGAAGAAATTTCTGCGGCTTTTGAACGTGCGCATGAGCTGGGCATGGTGACAGTGCTGTGGGCCTATTTGCGTAACTCCGCCTTTAAGAAAGATGGCGTTGATTACCATGTTTCCGCCGACCTGACCGGTCAGGCAAACCATCTGGCGGTAACCATCGGCGCAGATATCGTCAAACAAAAAATGGCGGAAAATAACGGCGGCTATAAAGCGATTAATTACGGTTATACCGACGATCGCGTGTACAGCAAGTTAACCAGCGAAAACCCGATTGATCTGGTGCGTTATCAGTTAGCTAACTGCTATATGGGCCGGGCTGGGTTGATAAACTCCGGCGGTGCTGCAGGCGGTGAAACTGACCTCAGTGATGCAGTGCGTACTGCGGTTATCAACAAACGCGCTGGCGGAATGGGGCTGATTCTTGGACGTAAGGCGTTCAAGAAATCGATGGCTGACGGCGTGAAACTGATTAACGCCGTGCAGGACGTTTATCTCGATAGCAAAATTACTATTGCCTGATACGCCTCATACGAACAGCACCACCCCGTAGGACGGATAAGGCGTTTACACTGCATCCGGCAACCTATGCCTGATGCGACGCGGAAGCGTCTTATCATGCCTACATAGCACTGCCACGTATGTTTACACCGCATCCGGCATAAAAACACGCGCACTTTGCTACGGCTTCCCTATCGGGAGGCCGTTTTTTTGCCTTTCACTCCTCGAACAATTTTCATATTGTCGTTTTGTGATCGTTATCTCGACATTTAAAACAAATAATTTCATTATATTTTGAAATCGAAAACAAACGACAGGATATGAAAATGTACGTGGTATCGACAAAGCAGATGCTGAACAACGCACAGCGCGGCGGTTATGCGGTTCCGGCATTCAATATTCACAATCTCGAAACGATGCAAGTGGTGGTGGAAACCGCTGCCAACCTGCATGCGCCGGTCATCATCGCCGGAACGCCTGGCACATTCACTTATGCTGGTACAGAAAATCTGTTGGCGCTGGTCAGCGCGATGGCGAAGCAATATCACCATCCACTGGCAATTCATCTCGACCATCACACGAAATTTGACGATATCGCTCAGAAGGTTCGTTCTGGCGTGCGCTCAGTCATGATTGACGCCTCGCATTTGCCTTTTGCGCAAAATATTTCACGGGTCAAAGAGGTGGTGGATTTTTTCCATCGCTTTGATGTCAGCGTCGAAGCGGAGCTGGGGCAACTTGGCGGCCAGGAAGATGATGTGCAAGTCAATGAAGCCGATGCTTTTTATACCAACCCCGCTCAGGCGCGTGAATTTGCCGAGGCAACCGGAATTGATTCCCTGGCGGTCGCCATCGGCACGGCTCATGGGATGTATGCCAGCGCACCGGCGCTTGATTTTTCTCGACTGGAGAACATTCGCCAGTGGGTGAACTTACCGCTGGTGCTGCATGGCGCGTCAGGGTTATCGACTAAGGATATTCAGCAAACCATCAAACTGGGGATATGCAAAATCAACGTTGCAACGGAGCTGAAAAATGCCTTCTCGCAGGCGTTAAAAAATTACCTGACCGAGCACCCTGAAGCGACCGATCCCCGGGATTATTTGCAGTCGGCTAAATCCGCAATGCGCGATGTGGTGAGCAAAGTGATTGCCGATTGTGGCTGCGAGGGCAGGGCATAACGCACCTGCCATTTAACAAGGAAAAAACATGAAAACGTTAATTGCCCGGCATAAAGCTGGTGAACATATCGGCATATGTTCAGTCTGTTCTGCCCATCCGTTGGTTATCGAAGCGGCGCTGGCATTTGATCGCAACAGCACGCGCAAAGTGCTGATTGAAGCAACGTCAAACCAGGTCAATCAATTTGGCGGTTATACCGGAATGACACCGGCAGACTTTCGCGAATTTGTTTTTACGATTGCCGATAAAGTTGGGTTTGCACGCGAACGCATTATTCTCGGCGGCGATCATCTGGGGCCAAACTGCTGGCAGCAAGAAAATGCGGATGCGGCGATGGAAAAATCCGTCGAGCTGGTAAAGGAATATGTTCGTGCCGGCTTCAGTAAAATTCATCTTGATGCGTCAATGTCCTGCGCGGGGGATCCCATACCGTTAGCACCAGAAACGGTTGCGGAACGAGCTGCTGTGCTTTGCTTTGCTTTGCTGCGGAAAGTGTGGCGACAGATTGCCAGCGTGAGCAACTGAGCTATGTCATTGGCACCGAAGTTCCGGTTCCGGGCGGTGAGGCCAGCGCCATTCAGTCAGTACACATCACCCATGTTGAAGATGCCGCCAATACTTTACGTACGCATCAAAAGGCCTTTATTGCCCGTGGGCTGACAGAGGCGTTAACACGCGTGATTGCCATCGTGGTGCAGCCGGGCGTGGAATTTGATCACAGCAATATTATCCATTATCAGCCGCAGGAAGCGCAGGCGCTGGCGCAATGGATAGAAAACACCCGAATGGTTTATGAAGCACATTCTACCGATTACCAGACCCGGACGGCTTATTGGGAATTAGTCCGCGATCACTTTGCAATATTGAAAGTCGGTCCCGCATTAACCTTTGCTTTACG
>OKVV01000556.1_pt1 | contig 19919 bp, 24 predicted proteins | sample 1606871 | NCBI WGS metagenome assembly OKVV01 (sample SAMN03281011, study PRJEB24777) | human gut metagenome | isolation source: fecal sample PR176 from 1 month old male Indian infant, caesarean delivered... | place: Singapore | collected 2006-01-13
CTCCCACTGCTCGTCGCTTTGCTGAATATTTGAATTTTTATAGCCATGAAGGCCGGATTGATGCACAGCATAAAGAGGTTCAAGAAGAAGTTGTTCCAACCGAAACTATCGAAGAGACAACGATACCAGAAGCTTCGATTGAAAAGAAAACACCGCAAAAACAAGCTATAGCTACGTCCACAACGCCTTATTACGATGAAGAAGCCGCTAAAGTAGAAGCGAAATATCCACCACTGTCGAAAGAAAAAACGCCAACGAGGCTGGAGCTGTCTACTCTGGAATCTGCTTCTGCCATTGAATCCGCCGAAAATTCGCATGAAATGGATATCAACTACTTACGCTATGGAAAAACCAAAGAACAAATCGATGAAGGTCGAAAAAACAAAACATTGAACAGAAGGGCTACCAAAGCTTCGGGGAATAGTGGAAAGAAAAAAACTGGAGGAAATCAAAAGAAGAAAAAAGGGAAAAACAAGAGAAATAAGAAAAAGAAATGATCTTAGGAATTTTTTTCGGTAGCCTATAACGGAAGCTTCTTTAGTATGTCAGTATGTCCGAAAATCCCCTAGTTAAACCTGTTCGACAAATTTTTTCTCTGAAATTAAGGTATTGCAACGAAAAAAAAGCGCAACACCTGGCTGCACTTTTTACAGGATTTTCTCGATGGATTTTTCCGGAATAAACCACATTAATAAAATCAAGACATTAACAACTAATACCGCAATCGGGGCAATCAATTTCCCTAAAATTAATGCTACTATCGCTAAGCCAATGGATAGATAAGACTTCGGATAATGCTTAAACAATTGGCCAATTTTAGACTCTTTCCCATTTGCTCTTACGAGTGCCCGCACTAACAGATAGTAAGCAAAATCTGTTCCTAACGTCACCAAGCCGTACAAAGCTTGCGGCGGCCAAGAAAAAGGATAATCTCCGACCCAAGCAGTGACATAAGGAAAGAGCGTCATCATTAAAATCAAAAAATTATTAGCCCACAATACCCAGCCATCTACTTTTCGGACTAGCTGAAAAAGATGATGATGATTATTCCAATAGATTGCCAAGCTGACAAAACTGATCAAATAAACGATAAATTTATGCTCCATTTGTAAAAAAGCGGACCAGCTAGGACCATTAGGCTCATGTAGTTCTAACACTAATAGGGTCATGATAATGGCGATAACTGCATCTGTAAAAGCCTCAATTCGTGACTTTGGCATTTTCTCTTAACTCCATTCGTTACTTACTAAAATTTAGTATCTCAGCTCCTATTAAACAAAAAAACAACAGATTTGCCAATAAATACGTCTTAAGTTGGACGTAAGTGAGAAAATTGTTTGCTAAACTATGTTTAAGTTAAAACAAATGGAAAGAAGGAAATTAAAATGATGAAAGATTACCCTATGGTTGTACGAATTTTAGCTGTTGTCGGCTTTTTCTTAGTTGCTAGTTTGATTTTAAGTATTGTTGGTCCCCTTATTTCAGGCCTGATCGGTTTATTCTTTAGAATTGCCATTCCGTTAGCCATCGCTTACTTCTTAGTCAACTGGTTGACCAAACGTCGCGGGCGGACCTATTAAAATAGCAAACGTCGAAAGCTTTATTAGCTTTCGACGTTTTTTTATCCCAACGCAACATCTAAAAGCCTGACCGAGTTATTTATAATTTCGAGTAGGTATGTTTATCTGATTATTTCAGTGTTTATGATGTCATATTATTCAGATAAAAGCACATAGTTTCACTTACACTCACAGACCTTTTCACAGACCACCAACGCCGATATACATAATTCTATAATTATCATCAATACGTCACAAATATCTGAGGCACAATAACATCCAGCTTCAACAATTCATCTTCGGAAAGAACTTTCCCATCTTTTCTAAAAACACTGATACGCCGCTGCTCTTTTTCAAACGTATATCCCTCTGAAACATACCTCGCACGAGGATTATTTAGCAACGATTTAATAAATATCGACCGTAATTGACTGATTGTCAAGTCGTTTTCTCCTTGTTTAAAAAATGGTGATTCGTAATAATAGACTCTTTGATCGTTTGAAAGTGTTCCTCGCATCGTATTCTCCTTTTGGTTGTTAACAAAACCAGTATACCAAAAAAGCCCATCATTGCGATGAGCTTAATAAATAATCTTAGTTAGTTGAGTTTCTTTCCTTAAACCGTGAATAAACTGATCCGATCAAGAATCCAATTAAAGCTGGAAACACCCAGCCCATACCTATATTAAAAAATGGTAGGTATTCACCAACAAAATTTAGCAATGATTCTATTACAGGAATAGTTGAAATTGATGCAGGACTTGCTGCTAGGCCATCAAAGAAAGCCGCAATAACTGTAAAAACTGTAGTTGTTTGATAAACAAGCGTTCTATGTTTAAATAATGGGCTCATAATTGCTAATAAAATCAACGTAATGGCCAAAGGATAAATGAACATAAGCACTGGCAAAGATAATTCAATTATTTTTGTCAAACCAACATTCGCAAAAAGGCAAGGGAGTATACTAGAAAGCATGAGAAAGAAGCGGTAACTACGTGCAGGAAATAGCTCAGCAAAAGTTTCTGAGAAGGCTGTCACCAAACCAATAGAAGTCTTTAAACAAGCTAGAATAACAATCAGCGCAAGTAAAATACTCCCTGCAGTGCCTAAATAGTAATTAGCTATTTGCGCTAATGCAATTCCCCCATTTTCACTAATAGCGAATTTGCCTAAACTCATTGCTCCTAAATAGGTCAGCAAAGTGTAAATAACCCCCATCAAAACGATACTAATAACACCCGATTTAATCATATCTTTAGCGATTTGACTAGGTTTTGTTACCCCCATAGAACGAATCGTAGTAACAATAATGATTCCAAAAGCTAAAGACGCCAAAGCGTCTAAAGTATTATAACCTTCCGTAAATCCTTTTAAAAAAACTGCGTTTTGATAAGCCGGTTGAACGGGTGCGGTTAGAATTGATCCTAGCGGGTGAGTAAAACTTAAAAAAAGTAGTACCCCTAGTAAAATTAAGAAGACGGGATTTAAAAATTTTCCTACATAATCCAATATTTTTGTGGGTTTACGTGATAACAACCAAGTTATTGAAAAAAATAAAGTGCTAAAGAGTGCCAATATAAGACTCACATGAGTATCAGAAATAAAAGGAGCAATTCCAATTTCAAAAGAAGTCGTGGCCAAACGAGGTAATGCGAAAAATGGTCCAATCACTAAATAAATTAAAAAAGTAAAAACATAAGCGTATTTTTTACCAACCTTTGAAGCTAAGTGTAGAACTCCTTCGCTTTTCGAAAGACCAATTGCTATTATACCTAAAAACGGCAACCCTATTCCTGTAACTAAAAATCCTAGATTAGCTAAAAAGACATTACTTCCTGCTAATTGCCCCATATTTACAGGGAAAATTAAGTTCCCCGCACCAAAGAAAAGACCAAAAAGCATTGATCCTATATAAATGTACTGTTTTTTTGAAAGTTTTTTCTCCATGATAGCTCCTTAACCATAATCGTAAATAATGATGCTACTAATTGTACACAAATATATCAGCATTGACAAAAATTTTATGAGCGGAAGAAACGGAATCAATCAGCTCCAACAGCTCCAAAAAAAACTTCCTATAATCATCGCATCACACAGTTTTGTTCACTCCTTAAGGTTCTTTTCTATACGACTGCCCATTAAATAGCTAAAGTTCTTGCAGCACAAGCTTAAGCGCCTAGTTGGGATATTGCATATCTTTCTCGATCCTTTAGAATTGTTAAGAACTTTGAGCCGCTAACATTTTGAACTCTCTCATTTTCCAACAAAATTTTTGTATCCGGCACAAACAAAACAGAATATCTTGCTGGTAAAAATTACCTTGCCAAAACCTTACCTAACTCTTACGCAAAAAATGTGCGTTTTTGTAGGGTTCACACAGTTTTGAACCTTAACATTTCTTAACATGTTGCATAGGTTATTTATACCTGAAAAAAGCAAGATTATCACCTAGTAAATTCTATGCCTATTCATCACTTTCATAAGCCCTTTATGATTGATTACATTGCCTTTAGTCACATACTTTATAAATTTTTCTCGTTTCTCCTTGTAGACTTTCCAGTGCATATTTTTTGGTTTATTGGGAAATAAAATATGTGGTGTGGTAAACAGATATGAAAAGCCATCTTCCCAGTAATCAGCGTCCAGCTCTTGTGCAATCGCTTGGGCTTTATCATACCATGTCCAAAAATCATTTTTATTCTCTTGCTGACTACGGTAAACGAGGTTCGCGCATGACCGACATTTCCAAGTAGCATTCGCTCCACCATGAAAAAATAGCCTAGTGGTTCTTCTTCCACAAATAGGACAACCAAACCAATAGCGAACATTTCCATAGTTGCATGGCGTCGTTTCTATTGGTATCCTACGACCACCTAGCAGCATGAAGCGCCCTTCACCATCTAGGATTGCTTCGACTTTTTCTTCACTCAATATTTTTCTTTCTCCTGCAATTATCCGACTTCTAGTGAATTTATACTGAAGCCTTGCCGTTTTTTTCAGTTTTAGAACGTCCTTGAACTGTTTTATTTCAATGCTGAAATAGTTTTCTGCTGTCCGGCTATTCGACATGTTGCCTCTCACCTCCGAAATTTTATAAATTTACCCTACTCTATTACTCAAGTTTGCCTAAATCATTAGAGAAATGACTGTTTTTCTGTCGCATCGCTATAAATCTTATAGACAGATTGTTTGCTCCTTTTTATGCTAGTAACTTCTTCCATGACTCTAAATCTGCTTGCTCAATATTGCGGATCGTTTCTTCTGTGGTCAAATGCTGCATTCTCAGCGGATGTAAGCCTTGTAGGCGCTCTGATTCGTTCGTAGCAACAAAGATGCCGCCTTCCTTGCCTCTGGTCGCTACAATCGGCACACCTTTGCTTCTAAGCGATTGAATGACTGCATAGACTTCTCGCCGGTCAAGGTCTACCAGTTTGGTAATGTCTTCAATATTGATCTTTCGTTCCCCACCAATGGGGAGTAATTCAACTACTGCTTTTTCGATGATTGATAGTTGGTTCATGTGATTTTCTCTCCTTTAAAGTAATCCTAAAATGTATAGTTTTGTTAAGTTCTTTTGATTAATTGCTTAACAACACCATAGCCCTTCTTGATACTTGATCCACGATATATCACAGTATGTTTGCTGCCCTCCCATACACCTACGGAAATATATACACAATCGGTCAAGTCCGTAATTCTTAACTCAAGTAAACAATCCTGTATTATTAACTCAAGATATTCACTGTCTACTTTCTTAAAGGCAAATGCTGTAGTAAATAATTCTTGTGCAATGTTCGACATTCGATGATAAGTATTCGCTATCTTGGTATTGTCTTTTTTCGTAAAGCTTTCTTGTAGCTGTTCCTTGTTTAATCCTACTAAGGACAAGTTTAGTTCTTCTTGCATATTTTTTGTTCCTTTCGTTATTTTTTCAAGTCTACCCTGTCTACCCCTGTGTTACCGGGTAGGTAGACAACTTCCCTCCTAGAGCCGCAAGCGATTGAACCTATTTGTCTACCTTGTCTACCTCATTTTCTCCCAACATATATATACGCATATTTATAATTTTTTTATAGTTTTACTCTTGGTTAATGGTAGACAGGGTAGACAAAGTATTATAATCATTGATATTGCAACGATTATCTTGTCTACCTTGGTGTCTACCTTCCTGTCTACTTGTCTACCCTATTTTCGCTTATATCCTGTTGCTACAATCTTTCCAAAACGCAACCCATTCTTTTTTGATCGTTCCCATGTCGGATGATTATCCATGATTAAACGGATTTTATTGTCTCTTTTGTTATTTTTTCCGTACTGTTCATTAAAGCCTTCTAGGGAAATATCTTTAATTCGGATGCGATCCCTTGGATTGGTGTCTTTAGCATTAACTGGGCGATTCCCTATGGTAAACCGAGTACCATTATTGGATAAATACCCCTGTACATAACTAGCTCTCTGGTCGTCATTGTATTCGTAAAAGTCATATGGTACTGGCACTTCTAACACCGCATAAACGATCTCGTCGATGCTATCCACTGCTAAAAATTCTTCTTGGTAAACAACCGCCATTTGCTCCAGCTCTATATAGAAAGCTGGTCTGTCAATTTCTTTGTAAAACTTCATCGCTTCACCCCATAACTGCCGTACAAGCTCGGGAGTCATGCCGTGCCCCTGCTGATCTAAAGGATGGTAAACTTGCTTTTCTTTGCTGGCTCTAAAAGGAATGAAACGCCGATTTCCTGTTCGATCTTTTAGATGGCCTTCATTATTGTTCGTCCGAACCAGCACGAACGTTTTCGCTCGTCTAACGGATCGTTTTGCGTACGGTAATCGATATTCTAATTCCTTTTGCGATGCGAATTTTTTTAGAGTCTTAAAACTTGTTTTATCTGATACGGCCATCTCATCATCATTCACACACCAACAACGTTGCATGATGGAAAAGTCATCCTTTTCTTTGAAGCTTGAAATACTATCTGTATAAAGGTCTTGATCTTCAAGAAATAATCTTTGCAGAAAAGTCGTTTTTCCTGCCCCCTGTCCGCTAACAAAATCAAAGACAAAATCGAACTTCCCTTTTGGTTGGTAAACCTTTTGGATTGCCCCAAGCATTAAGCACAACAACCCTTTAAACGCATATTCGCTTTGCTCCACGCCTAAATACGTATGAAGCAATGTTTCAATTCTAGGATTTCCATCCCACTGAGAGCGTGCTTGCTCTAAATAACTTTTAATCGGGTGGAAACTGTGTTTTCGTGCGATGTTGATAACAGCACTTTGGATATGCTGCTCTTTAGGTACGAACCGATATTCTTTTTCAATATAGCTTTTTAGTGCGTGTGTAAATGAATCATCAAGCACTCCGGCAGGTATTTTCAGTGAATCGAGGTTCAAGTTTTCCGTTAAACTTTCTTCAAACGTGAAAGCATTAAAAACAAGCTTACCTTTTAATTTCAAATCGTTTTCCAAAATCAATTCGACATTAAACACACTATTGGCCAAAGGTGACCCATTACTATTTTTTCTAAAGTTTGACTGCCAAGATTTCAACTCTACAATGTTGTCCATTTTTTTCTGTTCTTTTTCGATGAAATTTGAAATATCTTCTTCCAATGTTTACACCCCTCTAGTGTGCTTTTTTACACGACTTTTGAATGTGGCGTTGATTTCTGATAGCGGTAAGGGTTCTGATAGAAAATTATCGTTGACCACCAGTAGCAAGCGATAAATCGTGTCTAGTTCCGCGCCAACAGCTAACATTTTAGAAATCATCCGCATGATCCATTCATTACGACCGCCAACGGTTGCACCAGCGACTAATTCATCGAGTAAAGCACCAGTATATTTTTTACCTGGTTTGTACTGCCTTGTATTCGTTTGACTCATATACTCACTAGAGGCTTGTTCTCGATGTGTTTCAAAAGCTTTTAGCAGCCAGTTAGGTAAATACGCCAGCTTATCGATAGAACCGCTAGAAACGGTGTATTTCTTGCCATTAATTGACGATGGACTCGCTACGACGTAACCATTGGTTAATAAATCAATCCCTTTGAATGCGTTTATCTGCCGATCAATCGTGACACCATCAGGCAATTTGAAGTAGTAATGTTTTCCGTCGGTTGGTGTATCCACGGAAAAAGTATCCGGTAACTTGCCAAATTCTTGCTCTAATACTGCCAAACTATCAAAGCCGTTTTCGTTATGAACATCAATATCCATGATGATTAAGTTCTCACTGATCCGTAGTCCAATATTTGAAGATGGGTATTTTTGCCAATGGTGCTGAATTTTATTTTTATCTGTCGTAGCTGATTTAAACCCACTAGGAAACGCTTCTGTAGTGATGGGCGCTTTTCCGTTTTTTTGTAGTGGTAATACTGAAAATCCTAATTCTGCATAATGTAAGGCTGATTTAATCATTCGGACACCTCCATTGATTCAATGCATTCAGCTATCCGAAGTAAAGTAATGCATACTGTGTCTTTCGCTTGTTTGTCTGCTTCTTCTCTTAAGAGTGTCGCTAGAGTTTCACGATCAGGAGCATCAGACTTCAACGCAAGCTCATATAAACTCTTGATTGATTCCGCACATTTTTTACCGAAATATTCTTCTAAGGTCATTCTAGTTTCGCCTTGACTTTGAATTTTCATGCTACAACCTCCAACGATTCTAAATTTTCAGCAACTACAATCGTGTTACCTGATTCGTTGCCACATAGATAAATGTCTGTTTGAAGCTCTAGCAATATTTTTACAATTGACCCTGGTGCAAGATATTTTGATTTCTTTACTTTACAAACATCGCCGGCTTTAAACATTTGCAGTCACCGTCTCTTTACATGAAGAAATTTGTTTCTCATATTTTTGAATAGTAACAAGTTCTTTTTCTGTATAGGTGATGCGATTGTTTTGCTTTAACTCACTCAATATCCTTGTACCGACTTCTAAAGCAAGCATAATATCTACTTCATGCCAATCTATCCCCTGATCCAAACAGACTCGTTGAATGACAGCTTGAGTCAAGCCACTCTGAGCCATTCTATTGTGTAGAAAGAAATCGTTCAGATTATTGTTATAGGGAGTCCCTACATCTAAAATATGCATCACTCAGCACCTCCAGCAGATTGTTTGTGATCACGGTTATAGGCCCATTCGTCGTATTCAAAGAACAGATAGACTGCTAAACCAGTAAAAATAAATAATTTTGCTATCAACGGTAACAAGCTGAGAATCCAGCCGATTAAAATACTTCCTATTACTAAATTAGTTCTTTTTTTCATAGTAATTTCCTCCAATAAATAGATGTGCTATAATTGAAGGACAAAAGAATACAGGCGTATTGCCTACGTTAGTGCCTTTATCACAACTACTTTGGTCGGTGAGTGTGATAAGGCTTTTTTCTTTTGTCCTGCATCATAATCATTACTCCTGTTCCATTTGTGCTAACAAGTGCTTAAAGCCTTCTACGGTATCTCTATCAACATCTAGCTTGCCTTCATCGCATCGCTGGATAATATCCGCCATGACTTCTTTTGGGATTGCTACTTGTCCATTAACAAACTGGAACATTGAATCATCATAAGGCGTGTACAACGGATGATAAACACCTTTAATTTCTGCAATACTTCCGTGCGGATTATCGTAGTTTCTGAAATTGAAATACGTGTTGATCTGATTGAAGGTGTCAACGTCACAATTGTTCGCATCAAGAATCGCTTGAATATCTGCAATCACATCTTGAGACACATACCAAATACCATCTTGTTGCGTAAACTCTTTGACTGGATACCCTTTGAATATCGGATACTCTTGCTTAAATTCTTTCAAGGTGCGATGTTGCTGCTTGTATTCTGTGACAATCCCTTGCTCCAATGCCTTCTTAGTCGGCTCGCCTGTTTGTGTCAGCATTCCTTCTTGAACCATCATTTGATACACTTCTGCTTTAGATACCTTAATTCCCTGTTGTGTAATAAATTGATACGATTGTTCCACCAACGGCGGATAAATAACTTTCATTGATAAGCTCCTCCTATAAGTAAATTCTTAGTGACTGGTAATTGGCTTCTGTGACGTTTCAACTTATGTGTCCTGATTTGAGGACTGTTCCACTATTGGCGTTGGTGGATTTATTCATTTTCCAAAAGCCATTTTCTTATGGCTGTCTTACTAAAGCACTGCTTGCGATCCGATAGCGTACGACCTCGGGGAAAAGTTTCATCTGCTAGTACTTCTTCTAAATACTCAGCGCTACAGTTATTCATAAATCGCCGTAATTCTACTTTGGTGTACATAATATCGTTGTCGATTCCTGCGTCTCTACGAGCATCCTCAATAGCTCGTTTAGTCGTTGAATAAACTGAGTTATAAATACCGTTTAGCTGATCTTGTGCGAGTGTGTGGCTTACTTCTACTCGTAGTTTTTGCTGTTGTTCTTCCATACGATCACCGCCTATCGAGCCTTTTCAGGCGTTTTAAGCGTTGTCTGGTGTATTACTACCCCAACATTTAAAATTAGCTTAATATCATCGTATGAGCGCCCTAATTGAATAAGTCCAGCTACTAATTCTTCGATTTGATTGACAGCATCTTGTTCCTGAGTAGTTAGAAAATCCAATGGTGTAGCATTCGCCTTTGCCCCCCTAGCCTCACGTAGCTGTTTAGTATTGAATCCTAGCGCTTTTTTGTAAACTAGATCGGTAAAGTGCTTATAGAAATGACTACTAAATCCAGCTTGTTTTATCGCATCGGTCATAGATAAGCGGATATTCTTTCCTTTAACACGTTCCAAGCGTCTTGTCGTCAACTCCGCTTCCATCTCATAGAATTGTTTAACCAATTCTGTTTTAAACTCAACTACCTTAGCTGTATTATCTAAAAATGTAATAAGTAAAGTAGCTTGCTGCTGGTTGAGATGATAGAGTTTTGCCTTTTGACCACTTGGCATAGGTCGGATTTGAAATCCGACCTTTCCAAAGATTTCAAGCCGATCTCGATGAGTACGAATTAAGCGAGTCACACTATCACGACTATTTCCAGAAAACTCCGCTATGACCTCATCAGTAGTAAATGGTTCACAACACAAGTCTTCTGATTCAACAAAAACTAAATCCTGCATCGCTTAGCCCTCCTTTCGTTCTGCTAACAGCTCATCGATAGCTTTTTCTACGCGCTGTTTACGATCATCGCGCATTTCAGTACGTAACCACACAGATAAGTTACTTTGAGCGATACCGACTTTATCAGCTACTTCCCAGTACAATATACGGTTTGACTCGACCTTGTTTCTGATTTCTTGGTTTGCTCTCATGTAATCCCTCCTTCTTTGGAAATGAGTGATATTACTTATTTTAGTAATATCTACACAAGAAACAATATCACGCATAAAAGTGATAGTCAATAATAATATCAATTTGTTTTGCGATATCGCTAATTTTCAGTTATAATCCATTTATCCATAATAAAGAATAGGAGATGACATGATGTCCGAACATATTGACTATTATCAATACGGTATTAAGCCGTTGCCTGATGAAATCAAGTTAGACAATTTTGGCGAAGTTCTAAAGACAATTCGTCGTAGCGAGGGTTTCACTTCTACTGATTTGGCTACCGTTGCCAAAGTGTCGCAATCGTATATTTCTCAATTAGAAAACAATGTAAGACTTCCAAGTGATAAAATTATTTATCAATTATCCTCTGCCATAGCAAAAGGTTTATATAAGGTTAAAAGTTTTCAGGGAGAGCCCGACAAACTTTCGTCTGCTTATGTAGATGATATAGATATTGAAATTCGGAAGGAATACTATAACAATCTGCTTAAAAAATCTAAAAATGAACGAAACAATAAGCTAAACTCGGATTTAGTTCATCAAGCAGTAGTAAATTCAGATAAAAAAGAGTTACTTATTTTATCTGAGGAAGAAAAAAAGATAATTGAACGGTTACGATCCCTTAGCAGTTCTAATAAAAAAGAGTTGATCAAATACTTAAACTACTTAGTTCATAGTAGTTAATCTTATGATCGTATTCCTCCATACATACCCATCGCCCCACGTTAGGTACTGAAAGGAAAACATAATCATCCATTTATACATATCTACTCTAATTGGCGTTGGTGGTAGATAGGAGAACACAATGGAAATCAAGAAATACACAAAAAAAGACGGTTCAACCGCCTATATGTTTAATGTTTACGTGGGATTAAATGCTAAAGGAAAGAACGTCTATCGTAAGCGACAAGGATTTAAAACGAAGAAACAAGCACAAATTGCACTTGCTAAGTTGCTGGAGGACATCGAGGAAAATGGATTTAACAGCGAAAAAAAGAAGTTAACTCTCAATGATCTATTTGAACTTTGGTTCGATCACCACAAGCTAAATATCAAAGAGTCAACCGCTTATAACTATGATCGATTCTACAAGAAGCATTTAAAGCCTGTTTTAGGTAGCTCTATTCTTTCAGATATAAAAGTTAGTGATTGTCAAAAAGTCGTTGATAGCTGGTTTAAGAGTGGTTTAAAGATGTATCCAGATCTTCGCAAGCTTGGTGTACAAATCATGAAATACGGCGTTGCGATGGAGTACATGATAGATAACCCTATGGCCAAAACAATCACACCTAGAAAAAAAGATGAAGGCTCCAAACTGCAATTCTACACAAAAGAGGAATTGATTCATTTTTTCAACTGCCTAGAAGATCATGGAAACTTTAAACAAATTGCTTTCTTTAGATTGCTTGCATTTACCGGAGCAAGAAAAGGCGAAATCTTTGCATTAACTTGGGGCGATATTGATTTTACTAATAAGATGCTATCAATTAGTAAAACCCTAACTAGGAGCACGACAAACACTAAGCTAGTCCTGTCGGCAAAAACAAAAAGTAGTATCCGAACAATCAGCTTGGATAATGAAACAGTCCGAACGATGCAAAAATGGCGAATGATCCAGCGTAGTGATTATTTAGGTAGAGGCTTCAATACTTCAAGTGAAGATCAGTTTATTTTCACGACCGATAATAACGAACTATACGGATCCGCTGCAGCAAACGAGTGGCTTAAATACATCGTTGAAAAATATAAATTGCCTAAAATATCACCTCACCATTTCAGACATACACATGCTAGTTTACTTCTTCAATCAGGCATACCTATCAAAGAAGTATCTGAACGGTTAGGTCATAAAGACACCACCATAACAGATCAAATCTATTCTCATGTCATGCCGGAAGAAGCGAAAAAGACAGCCGATAAATTTGCTCAATTTGTTGGATTTTAGAAAGGAGTACATCAGTATGAAAATCACACAAGACTACATGAGTGACGTTCTTATTCGTATGGCGTACCATTCCAGCGCCATAGAAGGAAATACTATCTCATTGGCTGAAACTGTTTCAATCATCCTGGAGAGCGTCATTTCTACAAATGAACAAGGCTATAGTATTCGTGAATTTTATGAGGTGGAAAATCACAAACAAGCATTTCACTACATTGTGGAATTACTAGAAGAAAAGAAAGACCTATCCGTAGAAGTTGTTAAAAATATTCATGCCTTGCTACTGGATCGCATTCAAGAAGACAAAGGGCAGTTCAAAAAGACTCAGAACGCTATCTTAGGCTCAACACTTCAAACAGCATCGCCACAGGACACACCGTTTTTAATGATCCAGTGGGTAGATAACACTACGTATAGATTGAGCGTTAATACAACGATTGATGAAGTTGCTGAGACATTAGCAGAAAGTCACATTCAATTTGAACGGATTCATCCTTTCAGCGATGGAAACGGACGCACAGGGCGACTGCTAAATATTTTCTTGGCGATGTCGTACGGCTATCCACCGATCATTATTGAAAAGGAACAGCGAGGACAATATATCCGATTACTGTCGGAAGAAAACTCTACAGAACTAGCAAAACTATTTAAGAAATCAATGCTATTTGAAGAGGAAAGAATGACACAATTTTAGGCGACTCACTGACCTTTTCACAGACCTTACCTATTTTCAAACAAAACAAAAAAGCTAGAAGCCTTATGCTACAAGGTTTCTAGCTAATATTAGGTATTACCCTAACGCAACATCTAAAATCATCATAATAATGAATCCTAACATCGCTCCAAAGACTCCAAAGTGATGTTTGCTGTCTGTTGTTGCTTGAGCTTCTGGGATTAATTCTTCCACTACAACATAGATCATTGCACCGGCTGCAAAAGAAAGAGCATACGGCAGCAACGGTTGAACACTTGTTACTAAAAGTGCTCCGATTACTGCCGCGATCGGTTCTACAAGTCCCGACGCTTGTCCGTAAATAAATGATTTTGTCCGGCTCAGCCCTTCTTGACGCAAAGGAATTGATACTGCCGCACCTTCTGGAAAATTTTGAATCCCGATCCCTAATGATACAGAGATTGCAGCCAAAACCGCCGCGGTGGGATTCGTTGCTTCACTTGCTGCCCCAAAAGCCACACCAACTGCCAAGCCTTCAGGAATATTGTGTAGCGTAATGGAAAACACCAATAAAATTGTTCGCTTTAAATGACTAGGAAAGCCTTCTTTTTCTTTATTAGGACCAAAATGCATATGAGGAATAGTCTTATCCGCTATATAAAGAAACAGGCCGCCAAGACCAAAACCAATACTGACCACCAACCAAGGAATCGAACCATTCGACTCAGCTGCTGCAATCGCCGGATCTAACAACGACCAAAAGCTTGCCGCAATCATCACCCCAGAGGCAAAACCCAACATCAAATTCAACACATTGCGGTTAATATTTTTAAAGAAGAAGACCAATGCAGCTCCCAACGCGGTCATTCCCCAAGTAAACAGCGTTCCTACTAACGCTTGTTGCCAGGCTGACAGGCCCAATAACCATTCAATCATACAAACCTCCATATTAGTTATTCTGATATTTCTCTTTCTATGGATAACCTAGCCATTTGCTGATCCATTGAAAATTTATTTTCTCTGCATCCGATTTCATTTAACTCTAAAAAGCTTAATGAAACTAACAAACTTTAGACTGGTATCCTGAAAACGGTTATTCATATTCACTTTAGCATATTTTAGGTATACCTGTAAACTTCTTGTGAGACACTTTCTTTGCTGGTTTTTTTTAGACGCGTTATACTTTTTAGGTAGGTAACTTACAAAATGAAAGTGAGTGAAGAAGATGGCAAAAATTAATGCAGGCGTAGCGATGGTCAATGTTTTAGAAGCTTGGGGAATCGATCATATTTACGGGATTCCTGGCGGTTCATTCAACTCAACGATGGATGCGTTATACCATGAACGCGAAGCAGTAAAGTATGTTCAAGTCCGCCATGAAGAAGCAGGCGCTTTAGCAGCCGCAGCTGATGCAAAATTAACAGGTAAAGTAGGCGCTGTCTTTGGTTCTGCAGGTCCTGGTGCTAGTCACTTGATTAACGGTCTTTATGACGCGCAAATGGACCATGTTCCAGTCTTGGCTTTACTGGGACAGGTAGCCTCTACTGCTATGAATTACAATGCATTCCAAGAATTAAATGAAAATCCAATGTTTGCAGATGTCAGTGTTTATAATCGTACAGTGATGACACCAGAAAGTTTGCCTCACGTAATCGATGAAGCGATCAAAGCAGCGTATCAGCAAAAAGGTGTCGCAGTTGTTACGATCCCTGTTGATTTCGGCTTTGAAGAAATCGAAGAAGCAGAAATTGCAACGGCAAAAAATCATAAAACAGGTGTCGTTTTCCCTGACGAAACAGATTTGAAAGCTGCTTTACCTTTGATCGAAGCAGCGCATCAACCAGTTCTTTACATCGGACAAGGGGTTCGCGGCAACTTCGATGCCATCAAAGCCTTTTCTGAACATTTTTCAATGCCCGTTGCAGCTTCTGTTTTAGCCAAAGGGATTGTACCTGATTTATATGAAAACTTTTTAGGTTTTGCTGCTCGTGTCGCTACTAAACCAGCAAATGAAGCGTTGGCTGATGCTGACTTGATCGTCTTTGTCGGCAGTGATTTCCCATTTGGCCGGAATTTCTTCAATCCATCTGCTAAGTTTATTCAAGTTGATATCGATGCTGCTAAATTTGGCCGCCGCCACAATGTCGATCAATCAGTATTAGGTGATGGTGCAACAGCACTTCGCCGTTGGGTTGAACTCGGAACAGCTCGGCCTGCGGATGCTTGGTTAAAAGCCAACCAAGAAAATATCCGCAATTGGCATGCTTGGCGTAAGAGCTTTTATAATGACGAATCGACACCGTTGAGGGCGGAACCTATCTTTAAAGAAATCAATCGCATTGCTGAACAGGACGCTGTGTATGTTGCGGATGTCGGAAATGTTACGTTGAATGCGATCCGTCATTTGGAAATGAATGGGGAACAACAATTCACAACCTCTGGTTGGTTTGCTACGATGGGAAATGGGGTTCCAGGCGGAATCGCCGCTCAATTGACTTACCCAGATAAGCAAGTCTTTACCTTCAGCGGTGATGGTGGCTTTGCGATGCAAATGCAAGACGTCATTACACAAGTAAAATACAAGTTGCCAATTATCAATGTGGTCTTTTCAAATGATGCCTTTGGTTTCATCGAAGCTGAACAAGAAGATACAGAGCAACAAAAATTCGGTGTCTTTTTAGAAGGAGCTGATTTCGGCAAAGTCGGAGAGGCGCTTGGAGCTGACGGCTTCACGATTACTGAATATAGTCAATTAGAGCCGGCCTTCACTGCGGCAAAAGCTAGCAAACGTCCAGTCGTGATTGATGTTAAGATCAAAGATGAACGTCCATTACCGGTGGAAGCCTTACAATTAGAGCCTGAAAAATTCTCTGTCGAACAAATTAACGCCTTCAAAGAAAAATACCAAGTTCATGATATGCCGACATTACGTGAACTCTTGAAATAGAATAAAAAGGTTGGGCCATAAATTTTGACCCAACCTTTTTACATTCTACGAATCGTTTGTTTCGCTTCTATTTCTAATTGCTTCGTCAATTCTGCTGCGGACAACTCTCGGTTTACCAAAGCCTGCAGGACCATCGGCAAATTGACCCCTGTCACTAAGGACTGGCGCGAATCATCCATCACACAATAACTAGCATAACGAAATGGCGTTCCCCCAAACATATCTACCAGCCAAACCAGCTCGTCGACTTTTGTTAATAAGTCTTTGGCATAATCCTCAATTTTTTCTTGCAGTCCTGTAGCACCTGGCTCGATATTTAAAGTTTCCACACAGCTCTGTTCGCCCAAAATAGATTCAGCCGTTTTCAACAGGCTGTCCGCTAAATGGTCGTGGGTCGCGATAATTATCCCGATCATACTGACACATCCCTTCAAAGCCAAGTCTATCCTATTTTAAATCCCAAGTAAATTCTTAACGGTTGACTTGAAACTTCAGATGTTCCCCGATATAATGCAAAGAGGCCTTGCGCCAATACTGATAAAGCGAGGAAAATCATTGATTACAGTAAGTGACGTTAGTTTACAGTTTCCTGATCGTAAACTTTTTGATGATGTAAATATTAAATTCACTCCCGGCAATTGTTACGGGTTGATTGGTGCCAATGGTGCTGGCAAGTCAACCTTTCTTAAGATTTTAGCAGGCGATATCCAGCCTTCTACTGGCTCTGTTACTTTAGGTCCAAACGAACGAATGGCTGTGTTAAAACAGAACCATTTTGACTTTGAAGAATATACCGTTCTTGAAACAGTCATTATGGGGCATGAGCGCTTATACCAAGTCATGCAGGAAAAAGACGCCATTTACACGAAGGAAGATTTTTCTGACGAAGATGGTATTCGCGCAGCAGAACTTGAAGGTGAATTCGCCGAACTGGACGGCTGGGAAGCAGAACCAGAAGCAGCAGTTCTATTACAAGGATTGAACATCCCAGAAGAGTTGCATCAGCAAAAAATGAGCGAACTGACGGCTGGACAAAAAATCAAAGTCCTATTAGCTCAATCTCTTTTCGGTAAGCCAGATGTTCTGTTACTAGACGAACCAACAAATGGTTTAGATATCCAATCGATCAATTGGTTAGAAGAATTTTTAATTAATTTTGATAATACCGTTATCGTCGTTTCCCATGACCGCCACTTCTTGAACAAAGTGTGTACTCATATGGCCGACCTAGATTTCGGGAAAATCAAATTATACGTCGGAAACTACGACTTCTGGTTAGAATCAAGCCAGTTAGCAGCAAAATTACAATCTCAGCAAAATGCGAAAAAAGAAGAACAAATCAAAGAATTGCAAGAATTTATTGCTCGTTTCAGCGCTAATGCGTCAAAATCAAAACAAGCGACTTCTCGTAAGAAAATGTTGGATAAAATCACCTTAGACGATATTCAGCCTTCTTCACGCCGTTATCCCTTTGTACAATTCAAACCAGAACGGGAAATCGGAAATGACTTGCTGCAAGTCGATAATGTCAGTGTAACAATCGACGGCAAAAAGATTCTAGACAATATCTCATTTACCTTGAATCGTGACGACAAAGTTGCTTTCATCGCTGAAAATGACTTGGTAACAACTACATTATTCAAAGTTATTATGGGTGATCTAGAACCCGATACAGGAACGGTTCGTTGGGGTGTAACAACCAGCAAGGCTTACTTGCCAAAAGATACGACTAAGGAATTCGACAGTGATATGCCGATTCTTGATTGGCTGCGGCAATACGCCAGTAAAGAAGAAGACGATAACACCTTCTTGCGCAGCTTCTTAGGTCGTATGCTGTTTTCTGGTGATGAAGTAATGAAGCCTGTCAACGTCTTATCCGGTGGTGAAAAAGTTCGTTGTATGCTATCAAAATTGATGCTGTCAAAATCAAATGTCTTAGTCTTAGATGATCCAACCAATCACTTAGACTTAGAATCCATCTCAGCATTGAACGAAGGTCTGATTGCGTATAAAGGTTCCCTTCTATTCGCCTCTCATGACCACCAGTTCATTCAAACGATCGCAAACCGTATTATTGCGATTTCCGAAAATGGCGTGGTTGATCGTGCAGAGACAACATATGATGAATTCTTAGAAAATCCAGAAGTACAAAAACAATTGAGCCATTTGTATTAAAAAAAAGCATTCGCAATTCGCGAATGCTTTTTTGATTGAGGAAGCAAATTAAATAAATTGAACGAGCTGCATTAAAATTGGAACGACCACTACAAACAAGATTGTGCTTGTCGTTACTAAGTTCGTCGCGTATTTAACATCACCATGTGCTTCATTTGCTAAGATTGGTAAAACAGCCAACATCGGAGTGGCAGATTGTACAATCAGCGTTTGCTTCAACAATGGTGCTAAATTGGCGCCAAAGGCATTTGAGCCGAGAGCGATCAAACCGATCAACACAGCAGGAGCTAAAACAAAGCGTCCCAGTAATGCCACGACTGTATCACGATCAAAGCGAATACTCTTCAAACCAGCATCGTACAAAACGATCCCAATATAAAGAAGTGATAGCGGAGTAACGATACTGCCAACATAACCAAGCGTTGCATTAATAAAGCTTGGCACAGGAATTCCTATTAACAAGAAGATGATGGCTGCGATAAAGCCTAGTAATGGCGGCGGCAATAGTTTCTTCCAGTTTAATTTGGCTTTAGTTTCACCTTTGACTTTAGTTGGATCATCGTTTGAGATCAAGAAGACTCCAAATGCCCAAGTTGAAACTGTGTTGGTTACATAATAAACCAAGAAATAGGGCAACGCTTTTTCACCAAATAGAGCAATATTCAAAGGTAACCCAATAAAGATCGTATTAGCATTCACCACAGCATTCATAAATATTCCGCGGCGTCCTGGGCGAATCTTTAAAATTTTAACTAGTCCATAGGCCAAGAAGTAAGAGATAATGACGGCTCCAACTGGATAGATTAAGCTACCCGATAACTGAAATAAACTTTCTTTGGTTAAATTCTTTAACACGGATACAAAAATAGATGCTGGCAGTGCCACTCGCGTGATCAGTGATGAAATACTTTTTCCAAAACTTTCATCAAACCAGCCCTGACGCTTTAATAGATACCCTAAAGCAATCATAATAATGATACTCAATACACTTTGAATTGATTGAAAGAAAATCATCTTTTTTCCTTCTTCCTTTTAAACTATTTTTTTCGCTAACCAAACGATTATCTTCATCGTTCTCTTATTCAAAATCAAGGGGTTAAGAAAGTCTTCGTGAAACCGGACATGGATACCCTGCTGTAAAGCGATTTATTCATGTGAAAATTTTATACTTTCCTTACAGTTGAGTAAATTTCATTAATTTTGAAACTTATGGCAATACTAATGCCCCGGTTTACTTATATAATTTAGTTGCCTCTATCGTTGTTTACATTTAGGACGATACACGCCCCCACAAAC
>OKVV01000558.1_pt1 | contig 19791 bp, 40 predicted proteins | sample 1606871 | NCBI WGS metagenome assembly OKVV01 (sample SAMN03281011, study PRJEB24777) | human gut metagenome | isolation source: fecal sample PR176 from 1 month old male Indian infant, caesarean delivered... | place: Singapore | collected 2006-01-13
CTCTCTATTCGTCGGCAGCGTCAGATGTGTATAAGAGACAGATGCTATTGTGCCTTTTCTGGTGGCAACTCTCGCATAGGCATATCAGGTTGTTTATATCTAGCTTCCTTGACCAATCTTCTTTAATTGGTACTATGTGGTGTACTGTATTGTATGGTGTGATAGTATTCTTATCTAAACAGTCTTTACATAGTGCATGATCTCTTACTATTGCTAACTGCCTTACTGTATTCCATTCCTTACTCTTATAAAACTTATTGTATTTACTATTTCTTTCATAGGTATTTTTTTTATAGTATTTTATATGTTGCTTACGTTCCTGTTCTGCTTTTACTTCACACTCAGGACATCTCTTCACACTATAAGGTATTACCTTTCCACACCTACATATCTTCTTTAACATTAGTTTCCTTATCCATATCTATACTGGCTACAAATCCATCAACAATATCCTTTAATTCATATATCCATTCTTTAGGTACTTCCTCATTAGATTGTTTACGTCTCAAGATAGCAGAATTTATTTCACTTATTCTTCTTACTAACCATACATCTCTTGGTGTTATCCCTATAGGTGGCCATTCTAATTTAGGCGGCTCTACAAATTCTCTTTTAATATTATTAAATATATCTTTCATTTACTGCACCTCCCTATTAAATAAAAAAGAACCCTATTTCTAGAGTTCTAATTATCATCTTATATATAAATAAAAGAACTCTATCTCTAGAGCTCTTAATATATTACTTATTCTTTTATTACTAATCTCATTATCCCTGCTATTATTAACATTATTGCAGCTATTGCACATGTTATAAATGATATTGGATTATCAGCTCCTATACTAAATAATATACATGGTATATTTGCTAATGCTCCAAGTAAAATTAATATTCCTGTTATTGTCTTAGCCTTATTAATACATGCTCCAACTAAAGCTAATATACTAAATATTAATCCTGCTATTGATAATACTATTACATAATTAGTTTGTGTATTAGTCACTGGCATATTTAATCCTGAAAATAATAACATTCCACAACTTATTATTCCTATTATACTTCCTATTAGTCCTACTATGTAACTTGCTTTTTTCATAATATCACACCCCTTACATATATTGTATATAAGTTGTATGATTTCCGCAATAAGATTATATATTAAAAGCTAGTAAGAAACAGTTGATAGATAACTAAGGGAGTGTTACCTCCTTTTATTTTTAATATTTTTTAAAGTTCCTTACTAGCTCCTGCAGGCTTTTTATATAAATAAAAAGAACCCTATTTACTAGAGTTCTCTATAATAAACTTATTTGTTCAAACTTCTTTATATTTAACATTCTTGATACTGTATGAATTATCTCTAATATCTTTTTATTTTGATCTATAGATGTATCTTCCCACTTTTCAATCTCCAATGTAGCAAATATCCATTCTTTAACTATATCATATTCCTCTTTATCGCTTGTTACTGATTTTATTAATCTGTCATATTGAAGCTTTCTTTTATGACTAGGTTTATACATTTCTTTTGCTTCTTCTGTTAATCTTCTAAAATCTGATAATGTATCTTTTAATGTTGCTATTTCTTTATGAGCTGATATTAACTCTTTACCTTCTTTTAACTTTCTATTTTCTTCTTCAAGGTCATTTATGTATTCAATAGTCTTATATCTTACTAATGTAGATTCACTATTTAACATTTGTAACATTCCATCTTTATTCAATGAATAGCATGGTCTTTTTTCGCCTTTTTTATCTTCATATTCAACGAGCGAAATTTTCCCCTCGTCTTGTAAGTTTAAAGCTTCTAAAACTTCTAATTCTTTTCTTATCTTTTTCATAAAATCTTTATGTTGTAACTTAACATAAATTCTGTCTGTAGTTTCACTTTCCAACTTTCTAAAGTCATTTATAATATCAACTAGTTCTACACTTGTAATTCTTAACTCTTTATCATTAGTTAATGCCATAAGTTTACTTTCCATCTACATCATCCTTTCTTGATAAAAAGGACTTATTACTGTCATCACGACATGTGCCTATATTTTTATTATAAAGCCACTTTTTTGAAGTATTCCAGAACTCCTATAATTTTTTTACACACAAAGCACTCTATATAAACTACTAGCCACCCAAGTATAAACTTAGGACTTCATTCATATAAAGTGCTTTTATGGTATAAAAGGGTATTGAGAATTTATGAGAGAGATTTTAGTGTATTTCAGATAACTGACGGTTAACACACTCAGAACCTATCTATTAAATTAATTCCATAATCTCAAAGGTAATTAATTTAACCCTTATTGTCTATTCGGCTATGTGCCTGTAGGTGAGGACTTACCGCCTGCCAATAGATATTTTCTTGCTTCACTCGTTTTATACCTTAACCTACGCTAGTATAAAAGTCATAGTTGGCTTATTTAGGAGATAGTAGGAATCGAACCTACACTAACTTTATTAGTAGCCAATACTCTTTATCCCCATGTTACACCTAGCTTTTACACTAGGTGCTTTCTATTTATACAGGAGGACCAACCAATGAAAAAACCTTATCCAATTTCTTCACAAATACTATTATATAGACTTAAACTCTTCAAAGTGTCCTTACTTTGTCCCTATTTTGTCCCGAGTTTTAACACCATCTATATTCAGCTATATTCTTCACTAATTCCTCTCTAAGATCATATACTTTATTCTTACTCATATTAAGTTCTAAAGCTATATCTCTCATTCCTATTTTCTCCCCTGGTACTTTATTATATTTTAACTCTAGGAATTTCTTATATTCACCTTTAAGCATTCCTATATTCCCTTCTACCTTTTCTATTCTATATATTAAGTTTCTTTCTTCACACTTTAGTTTATATAACTTCTTGGTTCTTTGTGCCTTTTCTTTCTCCATATCATCTATAGCTTTTATAATAGCCTTCTCTACATAGCTAGAATTACTAGAAGATGTTTGAACTCTCTCTCCACCTCCTGCTCCTCCTTGGTATGGATCTATACTAACATTACAAGTCTTTATATTCCTTGCTATAGTATTTATTAAGTTACCTACTGTTTCTATTTCCCTTCTTACTGACTCTAATCTATTCTTATCTTTATAATATCCATAAAGCATTCCTTCTGTCTTTCTAAATAGCTCTTTATCCATTCAACCCCTCCTATTCCCCTGGTGTATATAATATCTTTTCTTCTATTTCCACTACCTTTACATTTAGATACCCTTCTTTATATAAGTTATCTGCATATATCTTAGCATTTATCATCCTCTTTTTTTCTTTAAAAGGTAAATGTACTGTTCCATCTCTATCTAATTCCTTATAAGTTACTGCTATCAATGTGATCCCTCCTTTTATTGAAATGCGAATTATTCTTTCTTTTCTTCATAATACATTGAATAAGCTTGTATTATATTCTTTTCTTCAATAAAATCATAATCTAACCTTGTATCTAATGGATTAACTCTATATAGCCTAATCCCTTTATTTTCTTGATGTACACTATCTTCTACATTTGAAATTTCTACTATAACACCCCAATTTTCGTGAGGATTCATAAATGTTTTGTATTTTACTACATCTCTTATATTGAACATATTTTACCCTCCATTTAGTTCACAATTTAATCAAATTACTCTTTAAATACATACTCTCTTTCATACATCTTTTTAATATGCTTGTCCAAATCTTTATAGATTATATCCGTTGGTATTCCCATCATACCCATAACATTTAATTTAGTTTGTACACTATCCCAAAATTCTTCTATTGTATTATCTATATCATTGGTTAATGCACCTTTCTTAAACTCGTTATCTTCTTCCATGCATTTATCTAGCTCTTTAATTAATGTTACATTTATTTTTGACTTCTCCATATCCAAAGGTCTTAAGATTATATTCTCTCTATTCCTTTCAGATGCTCCTGCAAAGAAGTTTATTATTAACATTATTGCTACTAGCCATATACCTACTCCTATCAACATAATTAAATCCTCTCAAATACTTTCTTATATTCATTGTAGAACTCTGTTAACTCTTCCACATTACAAAAGGCAAGTTTATATGCTCCATTCTCTAAAGCTACTCCTAGACCTGTTTTTGCTTCATACACACCATTTCTACCTTTTAACTTAACTTCTTTTATGACAACTTCCTCTATTACTTCTAGATCATCAACCTTTTTGCTAACTTCAGCAATATGGTCCTTCTTTATTTCCTTTGCTAATTGCCTTGCTACTTCTTCAGCTACCTTTTTAGCATCTGCTCTAACATCTTCCTTACTGATTTTCACTTCTTCTGTAGGTACACATTTAGATGTCTGCATATATTCTATTTTCCACTTGTAATAATAAGTATCGGCACTTCTTTTACTTATATTAAACTTATCAATCAGCTTAGGTATTAAATAAGATTTAGCTCTACATTGATTGTCTGTTAGGTATTTATTTATTTCATCTATCTTTCCCATCTTTATCCTCCTAAATTAAATCTTTATATAGATATTCATCATTAAATCTAAAGAACTCTCGCTCTCTACCTTTGTATTTTATTTTTCTTTCTTCATTATCTTTTTCTAGTACTTTATTTAGTAACTCTACTTCTTTATAAATTCCTATTATGGTATCTTCTTTTAATCTTGTCTTATCTAATAAGTTTTCTACTATAGCATTTCTTTTTAATAAGTTATAGTTTTCTCTTATATATTCTCTTGCTATTTTAGTCGGACAGTTATCTGTAACTCTTGCTTTCTTCATATTCCCTCCTAACTCAACCACTTGTAAAATTTGTTGTACACTTCCACATACTCCCATTTATCTTTAAACACATCATATTTACTTTCTTTATCTGTGATGCATAGCTGAGTTTGTCTTAAAAATTTACTTGGCACAATTAAATATTTTTCATCTTCAACACATATAAAAATATATATATCGCAAGTAGGATTAGATTTTTCTAAGTTAAATGAATAGCTACTCCACCCCTTTTCACTGTTGTATTTCCTAGCTGTCTTAACATCTATCTTTATATTTCCATTTACCAATAAATCATAAGGGTGGTTTTTACTCATTTTTTCAACTTTATATCCCTTGCTTTCTAAAATCCTTTTTATCTCTAGTTCACCCATTAACCCAAGCTTGCTTTCACATTCCTTAGATTCTAAATTTAGATATTGTGCGAAATATTCGTAACCTCCATGCCTTCTTATTGCATTAGCTAAAGCGTAATTTCCTGTTACTAAATCACACTCATTTTTACTCGGCATTCTTTTTATATCTAAAACTTTAATCACATTAAGTATTTCATTTATTACTTTTTCACGATTCCACCTTATCCCATGTGCATATCCCACTTCATCACCTCCACTTAAAATGGCATTGGATCCCCATCATCTACTGGTGTCATTTCTTCCTCGAAATTTGCTCCACCAAAGCTACTATTAAAAGGATTATCTTCCTTCTGTTCTTGCTTACCTTGTCCTATAAATTCAAATGATTCTACTACTACATCTGTTGTATATCTCTTAGTTCCATCTTTAGCATCATAGCTACCAGTTCTAATACTTCCTGTAATAGCTATTGGTTTACCTTTAGTAAAGTATTGTGCTATTGTTTCGCCTGTTTTTCCAAATGCTACACAATTTATAAAGTCTGTTTCATCCTTCTTAAAAGGTCTTGTTACTGCTAAACTAAATCTAGTTACTGCTGTACCACTTCCTGGAGCATAATTTAATTCTGGATCTTTAGTAAGTCTGCCTATTAAAATTACCTTATTCATATCTCAATGCCTTCTTTCTTTGCTTGTTCTGTTAATCTATTAATTGCCTTGTTGTAAACTCCAACTATTTGCAAAAACTCTTCTCTATTTATAGCACCCATAAGTCCTCTAGTTAGTTCTATAAGTTGCCTTTGTTCTCCAACTCCAATGCCATCATGAACTGTTATATATTCCTTATTATTCATTGATCTACTTCCTCCAATACTTCAATTACTCTTCTCTTAAATGTTTCAAAATCTTTTATATCTCCCATTGAGATAACTTCATCTAATATCTCTTCAAATTCTTTTAACCATTCATTCATCTTACTTCCTCCAATTCAAATTCAACTCTCTCCATTTCTTGTGTCCATCTTTTGATTACTATAAGCTCTACTATCTGACTATCATCATGGAAAGCTATATCATTTAAGCTATCTAAAATAATCTTTCCTATATTATCAGCATCTGGTTTCTTTATTGGATGTTCTAATCCTTGCAAAATTGCTTGTACACGCTTTTTACTATATGACTTGGGTATTTTATAATAGGCTATTATCCTCGCTCTTATAGAACCTTCTAAGTACTCTCCACATTGTTCTTTATAATTAACTCTTACCCAATTTTCATAAGTTACTGTATCTTTAGGAGTTACTGCATGGCCATTAAATACTCTAGGTCTTGCTTTACCTTTTATCTTCCCTTCAACTACTATCAATTACTCACCCTCCATATTGAAATTGACTATTATATGAGAATAGGAATATATAACTATGTTGGATTTACTCCTATTCTCCTTTATTTGAATTACGAATTAATAAAATTTACGCCTTTTCATTTTATTAATTCTTTTGTAATACCTATACATGATGTTTAATCTATCTATTTGGTCTTTCATATTTCTAATTATTTTAGTTAAACGAAATCTTTTCCACCCTTTAGATATGTTTTTGAGTTTCTTAGCTTTACTTATTTCTTTATTTAATTGTTTTTTTCTTTTAAGATAATCTTTCTTATTTTTTATATAAAGTCTATAATCTCCAATCATTTAACTTCACTTCCATTTACTTCGTAATAAATTCAAATTACTCCTTAAGCATTTTTATTAATTTAATCTTTTCTTTTTTAAGTTTTTCTAAAACATCTTTGAAAAATATCATTTCCATATTTCTATCTATTTCTTTTATTCTATTTTCAATTTGTTTTTTAGTCATAATTCACCTCTCAATATAATCAATTTACGTATTCTTAAACTCTACTTTCAACCATGCTAGTTGACTTCTAAGTATGTCTAATTCCTTTTCGTTATATCTTAAGCTATCTCTACATACTGTATAATTAACATCTGCTATATCTCTTTCTAGTCTTAATCTTGCTACTTCTTCATTCCCTCTAGCCATATCTGGTATTATTGTTACTCTATATCCTTCTAGCTTTAATCTAGCCATTTCTTTTTGTAATGCTACTCTATACTTTTCTTCTGCAGCTGCTTTCTTTAACCCTAAAGATTTATATTCTATATTCCCTTTCTGCATTGCCATTAAGCACTGATTCATTTTATTTATTATCTGTTGTGGATTCATTCTTTACCTTCCTCTACAATCAATCTACCACCCATACATTGCCTTATAACTTCTTCCCTAACATATCTATCCTTCTGTAATGTTAGTGTCTTTAAAAGCCTATTTAATGCCTTATCACTTATCTGTAGTACTTCGTTAATTTCTTTTCTTGTTAAATATGGTTTATTCCACAACATTTCTAACCAGTTCTGAAACTCTAACTTTATCTCTCTATCAAATTTCTTGTTAAAATGCACTCCTACTTTATTATCTCTATGATGCTTACCACATAAATAACAGTGATTTAATTTACAATTCTCTAAGGGTTTACACTCTGACCTATATACTCTATGATGTAATTCAACTCCATAGCTTGTACCACATACTTTGCAAAACTTTATTTCTCTAGTCATTTATATACCACTTGCCACGTATTTCTTCTATTGATATCTTTTCAAAATACTCTTCTTCATAATGCTTTACATATGAAGTTCCTTTAAAGCTCTCTATTGCCTTACCTTCTTCATAAGCTTTAAATGCTTCTTCAAAAGTGTATTCTTTTCTTTTAAGTTTGAACCTAAAATTATCACTTATGGTAGCATTGCCTCCCAATCCATTTAATTGAATTCCAAATGAATCTTTTCTTATTTTTACAGAAAGCGCTTCCCAAACTTCGCCTTCTTTTATATTTGCTATAACCTCTTTAAATGTTAATTCTTTCATTTCTTTAACCTCCCACTTTACTATCATTCTTTCTTCTATAGCTCTCAAATTCGTTCTTCCATAACAAATCCCATTGGGTAACTTACTAAATTCAAAATATAGATTACTATTTCCATTCCAAAAATTTTCAAAGTCTGTCGCTTTAGTCCCATCCCTCCACTTTATATCTCTTTTATCACACTCTTTCAAGAAATCCTTAGCATCTTCCTCTTTACCAAAAGTAACAACAAATTCTCCATTCTTAAATCTATCCCAATCAAACATTTAAATAAATCCTCCTATCTTCTCTTTTTTAAACTCCTGCACATCTACTGCCTTAAAACTTGGTTTCTCCAATCTATAAATGTCATTGTAATCTTTATATCTTTCCATTAAGTCAGCTTCTTCTACTGTCTTAATTTGTGAATTTAAACTTTGTCCTATCTTACATATACATCTATTACAAAACTCGTATATTCTTCCGTTATCTCTTTTCTCTAAAATTACAAAACCTGTATTTTTACACAATTTGCAATTTTCTGTACTTTCTACATATACTTTTCCTCTTAATGCTACATCTTTATATTCAAGTAACTTGGCTAATTTAAACCTTCCAGTTTCTTGTTTAAGATAAAGCTGAGCCATTTCTCTAGCTATATCTATATGAACTCTTTCAAAAGGCTTGTACCACGCTGCTAATATATCTTTATCTCCTGGTGCTTCAAAGCTAAATAATTTTCCTAAGTAACTAACATATTCTATAAATTCATTCTTAGTCATTAGAATGGATCTTCCCCCTTTGCTATTCTTTCTTGAATTTCATTCTTACCCTTTTCATTCTTCATACCTTCTGTTTTCCAATTCTCTAGTATTCCCTTAAGATAAGAATAAGTTCTCTTACTTCTTTGATTCCCTATCTCTATAGCCTTAATAAGCCACTCTAAAGAATATATTTCTACATCTGCTAGTAATTTATCTAGTAAGGTCTTATTTAAAGTTCCATAACCATTATTAGTCCAAGCAGACGACAACTGACGACATACATCTTTATTCTCTTCTATCTCTAGTCTATTCTCTTCTAATCTATTCTTATCTTCTCTAGTCTTATCTAGTCTAATCTGTGTCTCCACTTTGGATACAGATTGTATACAAGGTGTATCCACATATTTATAAGACTTATTTTCCTTAAGCATTAAATGTGATTTTTCATCTTTATATACTGTTTCTTTATATCTATCTTTTTGGATGTAATTGTGTATTCTCCAATGTTTAATAACACATACACCACTTTCAAAAGGTATTATGAATTTCTTAGCAATAAGCATTTTTAATTCATCATCGCCAGCACCTATCATTCTTTGTATCTTTCTAGGATTATTTACAAATCCATCATCATCAGCTCTCATACTAAGATGAAAATATAGTGCCTGGGTAGATAGTGACATATCTAAAAATGCATCACTATCTATAATTGTTTTTGCAAACATTCTTTTCTCTGCCATTACTTACCTCCTATGGTTTCATTAAAAATACTCTTTTCTTATTTGTAGTATTTTTTATAGATAGGCCTGTTATATTTTTATTTTCATCATAGGCTATTTTCTCTACCTCAAACTTATCACTACAGGACTTCTTACCTTTAAAATCCTTTATATTACAATCTGATGCATTAACCCATATAAAAGGTGATGTATAAAGTTCTCTGCCTATTCCCCAATTAAAACAAGCTCTTTTAAAGCTATCACTAGCTTGTCCTTTTTCTTTCTCTGTATTACTCTCTGTTCCTGTATCTTCTTTGCTTACCCATTGTTCCTTTTCTGAATCCCATAGGCTTACAATACAATTAGCATTATCTCTTGTATGCTGTCTTTTCCAGTTCATAGGTCCTACTGTTTCATCTAGTATGTTCATATCACAACGAGCATCCTTATAAAGTAGCAATATACATCCTTTTTCAGTTACACTTTGTACTCTTACATCTATTTCAGATTCTTTCAAAGGTCTAAATTTTAACTTTTCCATACTACCTCCTAAAATGGAAACTCTGGAAGGTAACTTAATAAATCTTCACTTATATAACCTTTTTTAAAGTCAACTCCATCACCATAAGGGACAGAATACTCTACCTCCCATATTCCATTTTCTAATTTATTTTTAAGTGTTATAACTAATCCATATATCTCATAGTGTTCATGCATAATAACACTCCTATCTAATTCTTAAACTTTCCTTCTGCTCTATTCTTGCCCCTGGTACTTCTATACCATTATCAATGCTTTCTTTAATCTTTTTCTTATCTTCCTTCTCTTCAATCTTTTTATATTCCATAGGAAGTATGTTTAAATCATCTATAACAACACTAGGAGGATTTTTCTTTATAGCTAGAGTAAATATCTTACCTTTAATATCTTTCTTATCTAAAGCTATCATAGAGCCTTCTAAATACTCTTTTAATCCTTTCGCTTTATTCTCTAAAGTCTTTCTTCTAGTAGATAATCTAGTTTCTTCTTCCTTATATCCTTTTATATCTGCTTCTATAGACTTAATTAACTTAACAATGTTCTCTGCCTTATCTTCAAAGCTCCCTTCTACTTCTTCTAAGGCACTTTCTACCATTTCTTTAGGTACTTCCGGATTTTCTAAAAGGTCCAGTAAGTTTAAATAATTCTGTGTTAATTCATAGAGCTTCATTATCTTTCCTCCTGTAAATTTATTAATTCCACATTTTTATGAAGTTGCTTCCATAAGTCATAAAGAATGCTTTCTATTGCAAATAAATCTGATTCTAAATAGTATTTCTTACAGATTACTTCTGTATCTTCTACATCCATAAAGCCTAGAAATTTATATAGTAATTTAACTTGATGTTCCGTTAGTGTTACTCGGTAACGCCTTTCTATATTCTTGATATTATTATTTTCTTCTGATATAATAGTCTCAGTAGTTTTTGTATCAAGCTCGTAACTCTTACTTTGGTCGGTGGAGTTATGAGTTTTTTCTTTTAGTTGATCCTTATATATTTCTTTAGCTTTTCTTATAGCTGCATGATAATCTAGTCTATAATCATTTTTTAACTTTGGAGCTTCGTCCATAATTTCTGCATAAACTTTAAGTATTCCCATTCCCGTTCTCTCCTTTCTAACTTAATTCCATTACTATTAATTAGTAACAACTTGTCCTTTCCCATACCCTTTTAAAAGTCTTGTATTATGTTTTGCTTCTACCTTTGGCATTAAGCCTTTTTTCTTAAGTTTGCATACTTTATCGTATATAGTCTGTTCACTTCTTCCTAAAGCGAGACTCATTTCCTCAGCTCCTATAATGTGGTACCAATTAATTAGATACTCTGTATCTTCCTTATTCCATTTTTGACCTTGGCTGAAGTGTAACTCTGGATTATATTGCATCCTCCCTTGTTTATCGTATTTAACCATTTATATACCTCCTTAATTTATTTAATTGCTTAGTAAACATAGCTTTATCTTTAGCTAGGTATCTTATAATTGTCATAAGACTTAATATTATTAGTGCTGCTATTAGTGCTTCGCAAGTTATCTTAAGTAAAGCTAGAAAGTATATTTCAGCTACATATAGAAAGTACATTATTGCCCTCCTTATAAGCTTTATATAGTTTCTCTTGTTCTTTTACTATTTCTTTATCTCTTAGCTGACTTAACTCTAATGTTCTTATGTCACTTACTCCATAGCAGTTCATTGCTGCTTCTAATAATTGTTGTGTAGACATCTTTATTTCCTCCTACATTCTTACTTGGGCATTACACCCTCTAATCATTAACTCTAATTCTCTGTTAGGTTTCCAATCTATGATTACTTTCTTAGCAAAATCAAAATCTTTGATAGCTGTATCTTTATAAGAAGCAACCCCTACTATTCTTTTATAGTCCTTCCAACATTGACTGTATGCTTTCTTACTTAGTTCTTTATAAGCTGGTGTATCTTTACCACCTAGTACAGCCATAACCTTTTTATTAACTAGATCACATAATACCTTTTGATTTCCAGTTTCTATAGTCATTCTATTTTCTAGATTAGCTACTCTGTTATCTATTTCTAATGTTTTTTCATCTAGCATTAGAATTGCTTGTAGCTCTTTAGATAATTTAGGTACTTGTTGTCCCTTAATAGCTTTCTCCATCTTATTAAAAGCTTCTATATATTTAAGCTTCCAAGTTAATGCTTTTGTTCCTGTGAACCCCATTACTAAAAGTGAAAATCCATCCTTAGTTAAAAGATATTCTTTATACCATTGTTTATTTTGGTCATTCTGATATTGAGTTTCTATAAATAGATGATTATAGGTGTCGCCATTTTTGGCTATACCCTCTACTAAGTTTTCAATATCTCTAGTTACCTTTGAATGTTCTTTTTCAAAGTCCTCCGCAATTTGTCTACTAGTTACAACTAGTTGCCCTTCCTCATTTAAAATGTTTATTATTTTATTCATATAGCTTGTCCTCCTTAATAATTAATATGTTAAATTAAAATATATTGCCGATATTATCTTCTAACCATTCATCTAATCTTGATAAAATTATTTTCTTTTCCCTTCCAACTTTAATTGCTGGGAAATTCTTAGCTCTCGTTAATTGCCTTGCCTTGTCTATACTTATATCTAATATTTCTGCTAACTCTTTTGTATTTATAACTTTTTTCATACCCATCCCCCTTGAAGTTAATATTTCATTAAATTATTATTTAAGCTTTCTATTAATTCACTCCATCCTAATAATTCATTTGGTGTAGTTCCTAATGCTAAGCTTAATCTTATAATCTTGCTTTCAGTTGCTTCATATTTGCCTCTTTCTAATTCGGATAAATAAGATTGACTTATAGATGAAATGTCACTCAACTTCTTTAATGAAATATTTTTCCTTTTTCTTATCTGCTTTAATCTCATTTAACAATCTCCTTATTAATAAAAATCTCGTAACGAGAACATCTAGTTAAAAAAAATTTTCTCTATTGTTAATTCTGGATCATAATTCTTAAGTATATCAGTGTATGCAATCATCTCTCCTTTAGTGAAATCACCTTCACCTTTTTCTTTTTTTCTTAATGTTTTTCTTGATATACCTAATTTATCAGCTACTAATTCTTGCGGAATAGCATATCCTCGTCTTAAGAATAAAACTTTACTCATTTTCTCACCTTTCTTTCTGTGACTATAATTTGATTATATTCTCTTATTGAGATTATGTCAACCACTTTAAAGTATTTTTTTCTCTTTTTGTGAACTTTAATTATAAATAATCGCAAATTGTATATAATATAGTTAAGGTTATGAATGAGGTGTAAACATGAATATTGAAAGTTTAAATACTTTTGGCAAGAGATTAAAATTCCTTTTAGAGCTAAAAGAAATTAAGAACAAAGACTTGGCAAATGCTTTAAATCTAGCACCTAATAGTATTAGTTCATATTTAAGCGACCAAAGAAGTCCTGATCTAAAAACACTTACTAAAATTGCAGATTATTTAAATGTAAATGCTGACTTTTTACTAATGAGAAGTGATGATTATAGCACTTACTTAAAGACAAATTACAAAGGCCAAGAAATTGTCATTGAATTTAACGATAACAAATTGATTTTAACAGATAAGCAAATCAAGGATTTATTAGAAAAACTTGATAGTGTCGGCTTCGATATAAAGAAGCTATTTTAATTTTGAAAGTTACTTTTCAAAAAAGTTAACTAGGGAAATGTCAACGTTGTTGATATTCCCATATTTTTTACACTTCGACAGAACGTACGTTCTTCTTCGGTATACCGATATTTTACAAGGGGGATTATAAATGGTCATTATAAACAAAATTAAATTAATAAAAGTAAATGGAGAATTAAAATATATACAAGGAGTTGAATCTAATGAGGAAGGCAACAAGGAAAGCGAATGGGGAAGGAAGTATCAGCAAGATAGAAAAGAATGGGAAAATGGTATGGAAGGGAACTATATCGATAGGATATGATGAATATGGAAAACTTAAAAGAAAAGTTTTTTATGGAAATACCAAAGTTGAAGTTATTGATAAAATAGCATCTTTCAAAGCAAGTCAAAATCTAGATGATATTCCTGATGATGATAAGATAACTTTTCAGGAATGGTTTTATAATTACTTATTTCAATTTAGAATACATGATATGAAACCTTTTACATTTGATAGATATTATGGGATTTATAATAATTATGTTTTAAATTCTCAAATAGGGAAAAAGAAATTGGTTGATTTAAGGACGATAGATTTTCAAAAATATTATACTGTTCTGCTAAAAACAAAGCCTGTAAGTAACATCAAAAGTATAAATAGATATATATCTACCTGCATTAATGAAGCTGTTAGGCAAGGCTATATCAATAAGAATTATACAGTTAGTGTGAGATTACCAAAGTCTGAAGAAAATGAAACTATAAATGTTTTATCTCTAGAAGAACAAAAGAAGTTTATTAATTATATCAAGACAAATGATGTTGAGTTAAAAAACTTTTTCATTATAGCTTTAGGTACTGGTATGAGACAAGGTGAAATAATGGGGTTAAAATGGAGCGATATAAATTTCAAAACCAAAACTATAAAGATAACTAGATCTTTGAAAAAAGTAACCTTTATTGATGCTGACGGAAGCAGGAGAAGTGAATATATAGAGCAAACTCCTAAAACTAAATCTTCTGTAAGAGAGATACCTATCAGCGAAAGTATAATGACATCACTAAAGGACCAGGAAAGGATTCAGAAGCTAAACAAATTATATATTGATAATTCACTTTATATTCAAAGTGATTATGTTTTTACAGATAAAGTTGGAAATACAATAGATAAAAATAAACCTAATAGGCATTTTAGAGCCATCCTAAAAGAATTAAACATTACGCCTATAAAATTTCACAGCCTTAGACATACATTTGCTACTAGGTTGTTTGAGAGAGATGTTCCAGTAAAAACAGTTCAAGCATTATTAGGACATAAGGATATTAATACAACAATGAACATATATACACATGTTATGAAAGAGCAAAAAGAAAAGGCTATAAATATATTGGATGATATAATTTAGGGTGCAATTGGGGTGCAACGGATTAAACTTTTTATAAATAATCATAAATATATATCAATATACAAAAGGCTTATATTCACTTGCTTTAAGAGGGTTTTAAAGCATATTAGGCATATGTAAAGTGTATATAATGACAAATCCCTCTGCCGGCACCAATAAGCACTCAAATTCTTGTAAAATCAAGGTTTGAGTGCTTATTTTTTAGCTCTGGGGTGCAACTGGGGTGCAACGCAAAAAAAGAGTAGATTTTCGCTACTCTATATTGGTTTAGGTAATTTAGTTATAAAACTAGAATATCCCTTGCTATATTTAATTAAATTTAAGCTACTGAACTTTTCCATATCTCTTAAATCTTCATACTCAAAATTATCTAACTTGCTTTTAAAGTGATTAAAGTCATCTTCAGTACTTCCTGTTAACATCATAAAACTACTTCCACTAGCTTCTAATGTATCAAATATCTTATCTAATTGCTTTATATATTGAGTGCTGAATATAAATTTACAAGCAAATTTTCTACTTTGAGGTAGTATATATTCTAATATATCCATACTTGTAGGGGCTTGAAAAATTTCATCACAAAGAATGTTACATCTTAAAATTTTTTCACTAATCATTCCCCTAAGCTGACTTGCTAACCATATCTTAGTTATAAAATAAGTTACTAATAAGTTCTTTTGCATTTTTGTAGGGAAATCTGCTTCTCTCATTTTTATTAATACAACTTTCCCCTCTTCCATACAATTAACTAGATTTATATTGTCTTTTAATGGTTTATTATACATATACTTAAGTTTAAAATCTTCCCTTAGCATTCCTATTCTATCTAATATATGTTCTATTTTTGAACTGTTAGTTCCTATTACTTCAGGCTCTATATTCTCTTTTTTGCTTCCTTTACTCCATTCATCTAATTCCTTAAGAGTATTTAATTCATCTTCTAAATAATTCTTTAATTCTAAAGATAAACTATCAATGTATATTTTTCTCTTCCTATAATCTTCTAAGCATTCAACTACATTCTTAACGCTATTATATCCTTGAACAAAAACTACATTAGCTGCTGCATTTAAAAATCTTCTCATTCTACTAGATAAAGGATCTCCTATACTAACACTATCTATTAAAGACATTATTTGTTGTGCTTGTAAGCTTGCTAACTTTAACTTTGTAAATGTATCTAAGTTAGGATTAATTTCTATTTCATTATATCCTAAGCCTTGTATATCTTTTTCTGCTGATAGGTCCAACTCTATCAACTTATCTTTACTAACATATTGTTTTATAGTATCTGATAACTCACAATTTTTAATGAAATCCAAAACTATTAACCCTTCTTTAGCTTCTACACAATCCTTAGAGTAATTTCCCATGTAAGTTGTTTTACCTCCACCTTGACTTCCTATTAAAACTAAAGGTAAGTTTCCGTTATTATATTCATTTTCTAAGTAGGCTGAAATTTTACTTCCTTTAAATGTGGCAATTCCCAATCTCTTCGTTCCTTCTTTTAGTTCTACTGGTATATTATTTTCTTCTACATTTATATGTTTAATTCCATGTTGCAACAAAAGCATTCTACCTGGCACTTGAATAAAATTAGAACATTCATCTGTAGACATTGTATTGGTATCTATCTTAAAATCATATTCCTCTATATTAATCTTAAATTTTTCCTTCCTATATATAAGTTCATTATCTTCATCCAAAGTTCTATAAGATTGACATACACTCAATGCATTATTTTCTCTTCTAGTAATATCCTCACTTTCACTTAATACTGCTATTTGAGTATTTAGTATTGTTGCTTCTTTTTTCTTGTTAGTATTTGTTGATAAACTTTGTTGTTGCTCCAATATTCCTAAGATAGCTGCATACAAGCTTTGCTTACTACCTTCTGAAGCTCCTCCAGTAAAATCATTAATAACTTGTACTATTGAATCAAATAGATTAAAGATATTAATTATTGCACTTCTTATAATATAATCAAAACTCATTTGTTTCTTTTCTATTGATTTATGTTCTTTTATTTTTTCTATAGTTGTATTGTATCTATCTAACCAACCAAACTGACTTATAGGAAGGAAATTATAAATAACTCTTATTCTATCCTGGTCCTTCATTATATCCATTACACTTAGTATGGAATTTAAAGGCTCATTAGATTTCTTATCTACTGCAAGGCTCATAGCATCTTCTTTCTTATAACTAAGAGAATACAAATCTGTATCCTCTTCCATTTCGTCTATTTTATCTACTATTTCCATTGTAGCCTTGGACCATATCTCTTTACATTTCTCTATGATTATATTTTTAAATACATCTGGAATTATAAAGTAGAATTTAGCATTATTATCTTTAATATCTATTACATAGCTTATTTTATAATTGGTTTCAAAAAACAATTTCTTTTGCTGCTTATAGATTCTCCTATTGATAGCTCTATAAGTATGAGCTATAGCTTTAGATATATTTGCACTATTGTAATTTCTAATTGATTTATGAGGTGTTATTTGTAGATATATATAGGTAGGTTTTATTAGCTTGAAATAATCACTTAGTTTTATACTCTTCATATTAGTACTCCTTTAATCGCTTGAAGGACTACATATATAACAAAACTTATACTAACATACTTCCCTGCTTTCTTTTGACCTGCTATATATAGAATCAATGCTACTAGGCAGGCTGTAAGACATATCCAGTAACTCCCGTTTATTATCCCCAAACCTATCCATTTAATAAACTTTACTACTGATTGCTTCAATCCTTCTACAATTGCATTTATTATAGTTTCCTTCATTAATATACCCCCTAAGCAAATACTTCTCTAATTAAGTTGAATGCAAAAGGCATTAAATATAAAGCTGCAAATATTAATATATATTTCATCATTAACTTTCCAACTTCCTTGCTAGATCCGTTCATTACACTTTTTAAAATTTCCATAATACACCCGATAAGACAAAGCCAATATCCTATTGATTGAATTATTCCAAAGAACATTAATCCTGCATTATCTATTCTTGCTACTGCTTCTGTAACATCTGCATAAACTGTACTCATATAATTAAGACTAGCTATAGTAAAGACTGTGATTTTTCTTAATCTATCGTTATTGATAATTTTCCTCGCTATACTTTCCATTCCATTTTCTAACTCTATATCTTTCAAAGACTTTTCTCCACGCTCATATGCTAGAAATTGGGGAATAGTCATTTTTATTTCTTTCATTTTATTCCTCCTGAATATAAATTTATTAATTGGAAATAATATAAATATAAAATTATCGGAGGTGTTTCTGTATGTTCACTTTTGTTTTAGGTTATACAGTTTGCTATGGAATAGCATTTGGATTATATACATTTATGAAGTAATTATTAAGATTTTACTTAATAGGAACGTTTTATATTTCCCTCTCATATACTACTAGCGTAACGCAGTTAGCGTAGTAGTTCCTTAGCCTAAGTCTACCTATATAGATTTAGGCTATTTTTTATTCTTCATCTTCTCTTTTCCAATAAATGCACCTATCTTCTTTTGCATTCTCTGTATTTTTAAAAATTCTATTTAATTGAGTTCCAGTTCTAGTTATTACTACTGCTCTTTCTCTATACATGTGTATTATCTTACATTCTTGCCATCCTTCAATATCATCTACATACACCTTTGCTACATACTTATAAGCATCATTTTTAATATTCATACTAATTCCCCCTAAAAATCAAATTCTAAATTCTTTTTATTATTGCTTTCTTTATTCTCCATATCTTTTTTGATTAGCTCCTTTATATAGATACTTGAGGAAAGCTTTCCTTTAACAAATTCATATAAATCTATCTCAGTATCTTTAAAGCTTATACCTATTTTCTTCATAAAAACCTTTCCCTCCCATATTTTTCGTAAGCTAAAGCATTTGCCATAAATGGATCTCTTACTAAATAAGCTTGTGGAATTCTATTTTTAAAAGCATTGTATAACTTATCAGCTCCTCCACCTATCAGAACTACATTATTAGTTTTTAATGAATAATCCACTTGAACTCTTCTTACTATGCTTTCAACAAATTCTTTAAATATATCCATACTTACTTCTTTTCTTTCTCCATAGATAAAAAGTCCATTTCTAATTATTCTTTGTGCATCATCTTGCTTTAGATCTAATCCATATCTGATATTTAGATAATTAATAAAATCACTTTCTAAATTCATAATTCCCATTGGTAGGCTAGTTGGTCTTTTAATTTTTCTTTTATTGCCTTCTATTTCTAATAAGCATATATCCGTTGTCCTACCTCCAATGTCTACTATTATCCCTTCAAAATTACCTGGTACTGTTAGAACACCTTCTGGAACTACTTCTACATCTATAGCTAATCTGCTTTGAATTATTCTATTAATTAAATGTTCTTTATCTTCTTTATATTGGCTCAATGGTAACCCCACAACTATCTTATTATTTTTATCTGTAGTACTTTTCTCTATTGCTCCTTGTAGTAGGTAAATTAAATTACTCCTATAGGCTTTTCTATATTCTGTGTCAAATTCTCCTTCTCCTAAATAAATCTTCTTATTATCTCTAGTTATACAGTCTACTTCGCTAATATTTTTAAGTAATGTTGTTTTGGATAGAAAACTTACTACTTTACTACTTTTAGTGCTGTCTCTTATACACATCTGACGCTGCCGACGAATAGAGAGG
>OKVV01000564.1_pt1 | contig 19522 bp, 20 predicted proteins | sample 1606871 | NCBI WGS metagenome assembly OKVV01 (sample SAMN03281011, study PRJEB24777) | human gut metagenome | isolation source: fecal sample PR176 from 1 month old male Indian infant, caesarean delivered... | place: Singapore | collected 2006-01-13
CTCTGCGCTGAAATTTCTTTTTTTCATTATGGCACCTGTGTTGTTCTGAGGTGAGCATATCACCTCTGTTCAGGTGGTCAAATTCAGTAAACCACTTCAGTACACACCGAAAATGAATGCGACCTGTGAGCGATTTAACCGGACACTTAGAGAACAATTTATTGAATTCAATGAATTGTTGCTTTTTGAGGACCTGAATTTGTTTAATCAAAGAATGGCTGAATATCTGGTGCTGTATAACAGCAAAAGGCCACATAAATCACTCGAACTGATGACGCCAGTGGACTATATTTTACGTGAGAGTAAAAATTGCAATATGTGGTGGACCCATACATCTCCTTGCCTTACGGCAGCTAAGAGGCTACTCTGTTGGTGTCTAGTCAAGCAGATGGCCTCGTGTGGTTGGTTAATGAAAATTAACGTCCTACGGGGCTTTCTTCTTTCTGCCTCACAACATCAAAACACTCAAACATCATGAGGCAAAAAGCCTCAAGCGCCGACACCATTATACCGTGTTTACTCCCATCCTCCCAGGGCTAATAAGCTGGTAAGTTAATAACTTTTAAGATGGTTTCCGCCGTGTTTCTGCCCTGCATCCCGGCATCTGCTGGAGTTCAGTCATGAATTTTCCCCTCTGTCGATATGCTCCGGTTACCACTTCTGCGCCGACCAATGTAACGGTTCTGTGCAGACGCAATGCAGTGCCAGGACAACCCCCTTGTTCGCCAGCTGCGCCCATGTCTGATGTTAACCAAACGACTCAGCTACCTGTTTGAAGATTTACGCCAAAATAGAGGTCTACGCTTATGACAAAATTCTCCAGGCAATATCAGATATCAGTAGCGTCATATCCGAAAGAGATTTTTAAAGTCACTTTTCCTGATTGTATTTCTTTCAAAATTTAATGAAGGTAAGGTTATTTAGCCAATTGACGCGCCACTTGAATAAGTTATTATTACTTACAGTCACTCTGAACTATCAGCAATTTTACAGGCTCAACAATGCCTGTAGAAATATCTTTGTATCGGTATTATTTTAAGGAATCAATTATGACACTCACTGCATATTACCAGCTAAGGAATACAAAGGCCGCAGGTCTTGGTTTCGAATTGCTGACCAGTGAACCGGGAGCCTTTATTGTGCTGGAAGAAAGCAGTTATGAGAAACCGTATGAAATTGCCCGCTATGGGCATAACGGGAGTGCAGGCGATCGTTCGAATGCGTTCAGTTGCGCGATGAATAAAGCCCGTAGCCTGCAGAATTACAGTGGAGCAAAGCTGGATTACAACGTTTACGAAGAAACTGCCTGAATCATCCTGTAATAGCTGTGTGTAGTCTTTGCCCGCCGCTGACGGGCTTTTTTATGTGACACCGGACAGGAGCGCCAGGCATCATGACAACGCCCTCTCCTCCTTTGCTTCACTTCCTGTCAGGTTTAAGACGACTATCAAACCGGAACGCTATCTGTTGAGCCTTCTGCACGATCCCGTAAAACTCAGGGTGCTCAGGATTTAACAGATAGTTGAACTCTACCGGCGATAAGGCTGAGGGAACACGCAGTGCAACCGAGCTCCTGGTAAATGACCAGGCATCTCCGTAATCAGCCAGTTCCTGAGGCGCATCCTCATCAGCCCAGTTGTCCGGTAATTCATCCATGTTTGCGCTTTGGATCAGTTCATCAGGCACATCGATACTCAGTAGCGTGAAAGAGTCCATTATCTGTGCCGCATGCAGGTGTACCAGCGTCTCCAGCATCGTTAGTGATGCTGTTTCGGAGACATATACCATTGACACCCCCACGCTATTCCAGCGCCCACCAGCCTCTTTCGCACCATATCCGGTCCAGGCCGTAGAAAGATACTTTGTTTTCGTCAGCCTGTAGAGGATCACGAGTACACCCCATGCTCCAGACGCGTAATCAGCTTAATGACCTCATAGGCTCCCGTTTCGGATGCCATCAGGTCTGCTGGCACTTTCCAGCTCAATGCCCGGTTAGGTTCGTTCAACCACTTCTGTGCGGCTTCCCTGTCGCCTTCAAACAAATCTACCGCCCGATCAATGACGCGGATAATACGTACCAGACGTTCACTTTGTTCCGGGTTAAAACGTGCCTTCACACTGCGGCTAAATGTGGTTGACGGGATACCGGACATTTTTCTCAGGTCATTCTGGGTTATTCTGGCCCAGTCAGTTATCCGGTTCGCCACCTTCCCGTCCAGACCTTCATTTATTTGGCCCAGAAGCGCTACGCCATCAGCATTATTTAACCCGGCAACCTGCCAGAGGCGCTGTGGTCTGGCTGGAGTTGAGGACAAACTAAATGTTTTCATAGCAAACCTCCATTTGGTCTTCTCATTATACCCAAATAGTAGCACCAGAGCAAATATCAACCACCAGCAGACGGAAGGCATTTTTCCTGATTGCGATACTCAGAGTGTAGCGATCGGTATCGAGTCCCACCTCGTTGTATAGGCTGGAGAGAGCATATCTCTCTTCATTGACCACGCCGGTGCGATGCCCCGACCGGCAAACCATACTTTGCCTTTGCCTGAGTTGTTTATCGTATCCAGTACGTTCATGAGCGCGTCACTGTTTGCATACGACCTCCCTTCATCAAATAACGATAGCTGGGTAACTCCGCAGGGACGGAAATCGTTGAGCATGACTCCCGCCTTTGCATAGTTATGTCCGTCTTTCCAGATTTTATCCAGAGCCCGGCCCGCCGCCGCGATAATGTCCCGCGTATCACGTGATGGAATGCAGAGCTGTTCGCTGGAGACTTTGCTGTAATAGGGTTCATGTTTTGAAAAAGTCGAGGTTTTTATGAAAGCTGATACCTGACCGCAGTACTGACGTTCCTGGCGCAATTTTTCCGCAGCACGTTCAGCATACTGGCAAATTGCCTGCCGCATGGATTCATACGTTGTTATACGCTGCCCGAAACATCAAGAAAAAGATTGTGCTCATTAAATGAATAGATTAGGCTTTCTATTGAAATTGATAGAAAAAAGAGGCTGCATAGCCTTTTTTTTTCCTCACTTCTCATCCTTTATGGGGGAATGGATCTTTTCCATGGGAGTCTCTATCTCTGATTTGTCCATTTGGTCGATGAATAACCAGTTCACTTTCCTGATTGCGGGAGATTGAACGAGCCGCATCTATTGCTTCCTGTTGTGTACGATGGGTAGATGTTACCCGTTCATTACCCTCTCCACGGCTTTGTTGAATAAATCGAACTTTTGCTGAGTTGAAGGATCAGATCACGCATCTTCCCGACAACGCAGACCGTTCCGTGGCAAAGCAAAAGTTCAAAATCACCAACTGGCCCACCTACAATAAAGCCCTCATCAACCGTGGCTCCATAACTTTCTGGCTGGATGATGAAGCTATTCAGGCCTGGTATGAGTCGGCAACGCCTTCATCACGGGGAAGACCTCAGCGCTATTCTGATCTCGCCATCACCACCGGGTTGCGGAGGCTATGGCCCTGGTACGAGCGCTGAACAAAATGACGAAAGCAGGTATGCCTGAAAGCGTGCGTATTGCCTGAAAACACAACCCGCTACGGGGGAGACTTACCCGAAATCTGATTTATTCAACAAAGCCTATCGCAAGGTAAATCACCTTCCGAACTGAATCGTCCGTTGGGAATATTTTCCGCTTTTTTATCGCCTGTCGGATCACGCTGTTGAGTGATTCTATGGCGTTAGTCGTGTAGATCGCCTTGCGGATATATTGGCGGGAGCCCTGAACCCTGAGCATCTTTACCAATCCCGGCATCATTGACGTTTAAAACAGGCAGATTTTCCTGGACATTAACAGAAGTCTGAATATATCAGCAGTAGATAAGTAAATGATTTTGGTTTTAAAATCTAACGCTCGCATCGTGTGATCTTGATGCGTTGCTGCCCACTGATGTAAGCATTCGGCAATGCTTGCCAATAGATCGTTATCAGGTTCTATGGTAATCGCAACGGCTACCAACTGATTCACGCTGGTTTCCTTTCCTGAGTATTTTTCTTTTAATATGCGTTTTGCCGATATGCCTCTTTTATCATCTTTCGCGTAAAAAATAGGCAGAATTGTGTTGGCGATGTGTGTCGAGGTGATAATGGATATTTTACAATCTGGTTCCATAAGATGACTCCTGATTACAGTGACCAGTATCATACTTCAGGTTGCGTACTTGTTAGCCCTGTGCCCGGCCCATCCATGGGCCTTGTTTTTTTACCGATACTGAGGAAATTACCCTTCGGCATGTTTTTCCCGGAAACTAAACCCGATCCAGTGCCTGGCGCAGATCCTCAATCAAGTCTTCGAGATTTTCAATCCCGGCGGAATAGCGGATCAATCCCTCGGGAATGCCGGCGTTAGCCCGTTCCTCGGCCGTTAATTCCACGTGACTGGTTGTACAGGGAGGGCCAACCAGCGTGCCAACCGAGCCAAGACTGGCGGCTTTATGAGCCAGCTTCATGTTTTCCAGAACGGTAATCACGGCGGGAAATCCCCCTTTAAGAGAGAAGCTCATCATCCCGCCAAAACCGTGCATCTGCTTTTTCGCGATATCATAATGCGGGTGCGTCGGCAGTCCGGGATAAAAGACCTGTTCGACTTTCGGATGCGCCGACAGCCAGCTGGCGATCTTCATGCCGTTTTCGTTATGTCTCTGCATACGTAATTCCAGCGTTTTCATGCCGCGCAGGATCATATAGGCCGAATGGGCGTGGAGCGTGGCGCCGGTAATTTCCCGATAATGAAAGATGGTGCGGATCAGAGATTTTTTGCCGACCACCAGCCCGCCCATGACATCCGAATGGCCATTCAGATATTTCGTGGCGCTGTAGACCACTAAATCCGCACCCAACGTCAACGGACGTTGATTGATAGGCGTGGCGAACGTGTTATCGACGATAACGATACCCCCGTGTTCATGGGCGACGTTTGCCAGACGTTGGATATCGACAATTTTTAACGTCGGGTTAGTCGGCGATTCTAGATACAGAACCTGACAGCCTTTTTTAATTTCATTTTCAATGGTATCAAAATCCGTGGTATCGCACAGGCTTACGTCAATATTCTGCCGTGGCAGGAATTCGATAAAAATTTTATTGCTGCCGCCGTAAGTATCTTTAATCGCTACGACACGATCATGCGCTTTTAATAAGGAAAATAAGGTGTTGCTGATTGCAGCCATACCGGTAGAAAAACTGGTGGCATCTTCTCCGCCATCGAGCAGGGCAATTTTTTCCTCTAAGGGACGAACGGTTGGGTTAGTATTCCGGGAATAAATATGGCCGGCTTTTTTGCCAAGGGCAACGTCGAACCATTCGGCCATATCATCGTAATTGAAGGTAACGGAGTTGAAAACCGGAACGCAAATTGCGCCTTCGGCAAAGGCTTCGGCTTCGCCGCCCCAGATGGCGGTGGTTCCTTTATGAATATTATCTTGCATAATAGACTCCTTATCACAGTCTAATACATGAGTATCGGGTAAATTTTTACGCGCTGACGATTTCACTAATAACCAGCATATTATCGCCGCTGTGGATCACCCCGGGGAAATGCCTACCGGTTACCAGCCCTGAGCATTTTGCTGTATATTCGATTGGCTTAACGCCGGTACGTTTCATATCATGAACACGAGCCACGACATCACCTTTCTTCACCATGGCGCCAAGGTCATGACAAATCTCAAATAATCCGTCATGTTCGCTGGTAATGAAACAAGCGCTATCATCTTGTTTCAAATATACGGTAGGCGATAATTGTAATTCGCCATTCAGAATTCCCGCACGGATAAGCACATTGGTAATCCCACGTTCCGCAATCGCGACGGTTTTCGCGGAACTGGAGCCGCCGCCGCCAAGTTCGGTGGTGACAAAAATTTTCCCGGCGTCTTCAACGGCGGTGTCAAACATACCGACGGAATCCAGTTCCAGCATTTGCAACGAATAGGGCGCCGAGAACGCCGCAACTAATTGTTCGGTTTCCTGTTGCAGCGCTTTATCTTGCAGAATATGGCTGGCGGCAAACGGCAGAAAATCGAGGGTTTTACCGCCGGAATGAATATCAATGACGATATCGGCTAACGGCAATAAAGTATGCTGGAAATAATCAGCAATTTTTTGTGTGACGGTACCGTTAGGGACGCCAGGGAAACTGCGGTTCATATTGCCATGATCAATCGGCGATGTGCGGGTTGCCGCCAAAAATGCCGGTGTATTCATGAACGGCACAATAATAATGCGGCCGTTAACATTCTGAATATCGATAGTATTGGCAAGTTTACTTAATGCAACCGGTCCTTCATATTCATCGCCATGATTGGCACCGGTTAATAAGGCCGTTTTCCCCTGACCATGATTAATGACGGTGATGGGGATCATAATCGCACCCCAGGCCGATTGGTCACAGGAATAAGGCAGTTTTAAATAACCGTGATGAATACCATCAGCAGCAAAGTCGATGGTCGAAGATATTGGATTTTTAGCTGACATAGTCAATACCCATTAATCTTTAATAAAGAGTTTACGCGGATAATTGCAGAAAGTTTCGACACCAGTATCGGTAATTAAAATACTTTCAGTAATTTCTAAACCCCAGCTATCCATCCACAGTCCTGTCATGAAATGGAAGGTCATTCCTGGCTGAAGTTCTGTATGATCATCACTACGTAAGCTCATGGTCCGTTCGCCCCAATCAGGAGGATAACTGATGCCGATCGGATAACCGCAACGGTTATCTTTATGAATGCCATATTTTTCTAAGACGGAAAAGAATGTCCGCGCGATATCCCCGGTGGTATTGCCAGCTCTGGCGACGTCGAGAGCGCATTCAGTACCTTCGAGAACCGCTTTTTCCGCATCAAGGAAAAATTGCGGCGGCTTGCCAAGATAAATGGTGCGCGACATCGGGCAATGGTAGCGTTTATAACAACCGGCGATCTCGAAAAAGGTGCTGGTATTATTCAGGATCGGCGAATCATCCCAGGTCAAATGAGGTGCGGAGGCATCTTTTCCCGATGGCAATAGCGGGACGATGGCCGGATAGTCGCCGCCAAAATTGCCGACGCCGCGGATACCGCTATCATAAATTTCAGCCACCAGGTCGCATTTACGCATGCCCGGCTCGATACGTTCATAAATCCGGGTATGCATACTTTCGACAATACGCGCGGCGACCCGCATATATTCGATTTCCTGTGCCGATTTCACTGCCCGTTGCCAGTTTACCAGCGCCGTCGCATCCACAAAGCGAGCTGCAGGAAGATGCGCTTGCAGAGAGGCAAAAGCTTTCGCGCTGAAATAGTAGTTATCCATTTCTACGCCAATGGTCATTTTCTCCCAGCCGTGGGCCGCAATCACCTCTTTGGACAGATAATCCATGGGATGGCGGACAGGCGACTGAACATAGAAATCGGGATAGCCAATCAGGTGATCTTCCTGCATATAAACGGTGCGTTTCGCACCATTAACATCCTGCCCCCGCCCGTACCAATAGGGGTCGCCTTCCAGCGGCAACAGCACGCACTGGTGAACGTAGAAGCTCCAGCCGTCATAACCGGTCAGCCAGGCCATGTTCGATGGGTCCGTTACGATCAGTAATTCGATTCCCTTATCCTGCATAGCTGCACGGGTTTTGGCTAAGCGCCGCTGGTATTCTTCGCGGGTAAAGGGAAGCTGGATGTTAGCCTCGGTCATAGTCATCTCTCTTATAAACAACTACTTAAATTAATAGTCAGGCTATTTGTCGTACTGCATAACCTGCCGTTTGAAAAATCCGTAAGCGTTCACCCCGACGTCTGTCGCCAGCATCTGCCCCATTAAGGTGCATGACGGACGTTTCTCCGTCGTAACACGATGACCGTTTTTCTGCTGTCGCCGTTTAGGGCAGAGTAGAGGTTCAGTAACCTGCTGTTCATCAACAATCTTTTTTATGCGGCACGAAAATGCGCCGTATCCCGCACTATCGGTTTTTTTGGCACGATAGATGCTTATATTTGATTACCTATGGCTTGCCGCACAAGATAGTCAGTGTTGAACAGAGCGGGAGCGGCAATGTCGAGAACAACATTTATTGCGTTTCCCTTCTCTGTAAACATGACAATAGGATATTTATGATTGGCAATGAATTGCATTGTACTAGTGCATTTTATTTGTCATGGTTTTTCATATGAAAAAAATATGATTGTCATTATACAACGTCGGCAGGTTGTATCTGCGGATATTGGTTGAACAAGTCGTAAATCGTCAATAGCCCTTGCTCGAATTGCGCATCGCTGCAGTCTGCACCAATACATACCCGAATGGCATGAGTGATGGCGGTTTTATCGGCCGAAAAGGGCGAGGATGACGAAACGGCGACCTGTCTTTTGCGTAGTTCTGCCGTGAGATGATCGGGCTGCCAGTGTTCGGGGATGTTTATCCAGCAACTCAATGCCTGAGGGCTGCCGCCTGACAAATATTTAGCAAAATATTTCCTGACCAGCGCCTGCCGTTTACTGATTAATTTCTTTTGTCCTTCAATAAGATGGTTTGCCGTGCCATCCATTACCCAACGCGATGCGATTTCCGCCAGTATCGGCGAGGCCATCCAGCTGGTTACGCGCAATATACTTTCGGTGCGTAAGGCCAGTTTCGGCGGCATGACGAGGTAGCCAATGCGTAATCCGGTAAGGACCGTTTTGGTGAAGCTGGTGCAATAAAAAGTGAGATCAGGCGCCCAGGTGGCGATGGGGCGCGGGCGTTGTTGCTGGCTTAATAGCGCGCCGTAGACATCGTCTTCAATGATATAAACATTGTAACGTGCGGCAATTTCAGCAATTTGCCGCCGGCGGTGCTCCGGCATAATCGCTCCGGTGGGGTTATTGAGGTTTGGCGTGCAGACCAAAGCGGTCACTTTCTGGTCGTCGCACAGCTCTTCAAAATGATCGGGAATAATGCCGTGTTCATCTATTTCCAAACCCTTTAATTTAAATCCCAACACCTGCGACATACCGATAACGCCATGATCGGTAAGCCTTTCGCACAGCACAAGATCATTCGGCCCCGCCAGCGATGACAGCGCCAGATCGATAGCTTCTGCGCAACCGTTGGTGATGAGTAGGGATTTGGTTTCGACATCAAGCCCGGTTTTCTCCTTTAACCACTGGGTGGCGGCTTGCCGGTGAGGCTCAAGACCGGCGATGGGCCTGAACGTATGAATCCAGGGTTGAAACTGTTCCTGGCTCAGTTGCAGGCAGGTGTCTCGCCATGCCTTTTCCTGCTCGGCATTGCGGATAAGACAAGCATTGGAAAAGTCCAGCATGGTTTGCTGTTGCTGATCCAATATGTCGTAATTGACATTATCGGTAGCCCGCCGGGTGACAAAACTGCCTCTGCCGGTTTCTCCACGAATCAATCCCTGTCTTTTTAATTCCTTATAAACATTAGTGATCGTTTGAATACCAATGTTCAGATCATCCGCTACTTTCCTTTGCGGGGGAAGGCGTTGCCCATCGACAAGCTTCCCGGTCTCAATTTCATGGATGATGGTGTCGACAAGCACCTTAAATTTGAACTCGCCAGGACGAATTTTGCTGAGCGCCGTACCCCATGATTTCATTGTCAATCCTCAAGCTTTGTTTATTTATATGCACTAGTACAACGTAGCAATTTTTTTTGGCTTGGTATACTTTGTTTTGTGTGATAAGGATAAAACACGCTCTCATCAACAACATTGGCAATGACAATTTTCTTTGTCGGATTATGGTTTATCAGCACAAGAATCACTCATCATTTTGGAGGCTCGGGTAAATGAAAAAATGGCTTAAGAAAACACAACGAACCGCCTTGGGGATTGGGGCGCTGGCTTTATTCATCAACTTTTCCTGTCATGCAGATACGGCCCTCGACAAGCTAAACAAGACAGGCGAAATCTCCATCGGTTATTCCAATGAAGAGCCATTCGCCTATGCGGATGCGTCAGGAAAGGTGACTGGCGAGTCTCCGGAAATCGCGAGGATCATTTTCAAAAAACTCGGCGCCAAAAAAGTCGATTCCGTGCTCACGGAATGGGGGGCGTTGATTCCGGGCTTGCATGCCGGACGCTTTGATGTGATCGCGGCAGGGATGTATATCACTCCGGAACGTTGCAAACAGGTGCTGTTCACCGACCCGCAATATCAGCTTGGCGATACGTTGTTGGTTAAACCCGGCAATCCAAAGAAACTGCATAGTTATGCTGATTTTGCCAAAAACCACGACCTGCGTCTTGCGGTGACCGCCGGTACGGTTGAGCTGAAATATGCCCGGGACAGCGGTATTGCTGATGATCAGATTATTCAGGTGCCAAATACCACGGCGCAGTTGCAGGCCGTCAAGGCGGGCCGGGCTGATGCGGCGATAGGTACCGCGCTGACCATGAAGGATCTCGCGAAAAAAGGCGGATCGTCGGTAGAGGCGACCACGGATTTTGTGGACGATCCTTCGCACATCGGCTATGGCGCGTTGGCATTCCGTCCGCAGGATAAGGAATTAAGAGATAAGGTGAATGCGGAATTGAAAAAATGGTTGGGTTCGGAAGAACACCTGCGGACCGTGGCGCCATTTGGCTTTGATAAAAGCAACATCACCCATAAAACCGCCGCTGAAATTTGTAAGGGCTCGTGACAGCCGCAGCGGCGCAATAGCGCAAGGAAGAGGGGGAAACAACCTCTTCCTTATCATTTGATGTTTTATCATTATGCGCAGAAGCCATTGCATAATGATTTTAGTGAAATCAGCGGGTGTGTTTATGCATGAATTATTGCCTTTGCTATGGGATGGCACCTTAGTTACTTTGCAAATCACCGTGTTTGGATCGCTGCTGGCGGTGGTGGTGGCGCTCGTCGCGGCATTAGGCAAACTCTCCCGGTGGCCGGGAGTGAAATGGCTGGCTATCGGCTTTATCGAACTGTTTCGCGGCACCTCGTTGCTGGTCCAACTGTTCTGGCTGTTTTATGTTTTGCCGCTGCCGCCGTTTAATATCACGTTGACGCCGTATGTCGTCGCTATTATTGGTCTTGGCTTGCATATTGGCGCCTATGGCGCGGAAATTCTTCGCGGCGCGATTCTTGCGGTCCCCAAAGGCCAGACCGAGGCGGCATTATCGCTGAATATTTCTCCGTTACAGTGCTTTACCCATGTCGTTTTACCGCAGGCTATCATCCATGCGATTCCGCCGGGGACCAATCTTCTTATCGAACTGTTAAAAAATACCTCGTTGGTTTCATTAATTACCCTGTCGGATCTCACTTTTCGCGCCGGGCAACTCGATCAGCTCACCGGCAATACGCTGCAAATTATGGGGCTGACGCTGCTGTTCTATTTTGTCATGGCGCAAATACTGGTGGCGGTGATGCGCCTGGTTGACCGGCGGTTTCAGCCCGGGCGTAAAAAGAGGAAGGCGGCATGAACTTTTTTGACTGGCAATACACATGGGAAATTTTCCCGCTGATGATGCAGGCGTCGATCAAGACAATTTATATCACCCTCATCGGCTATGTCATCGCGTTAGTGCTGGGGTTATTTCTGGCGATGGCGCGGCGTAGCGCTTACCGCTGGCTGGCATTCCCGGCGACCGGGGTGATTGAGTTTATTCGTAGTACGCCCTTATTAATTCAGGTTTACTTTATATTCTATGTTCTGCCTAACTATGGCCTGAATATTTCGGCAACCCAGGCTGGGATCATCGGTATCGGGCTGCATTATGCCTGTTATACCGCCGAGGTCTATCGTTCAGGATTTAATGGCATCCCGACCGGGCAATGGGAAGCGATTAAAGCGCTGAATATCCCGGGGCGAGCCGCCTATCTGGATATCATTTTCCCGCAAGTTATCAGGCCGGTAGTGCCGGCGCTGGGTAACTATTTTATTGCGATGTTTAAAGATACCCCGGTGTTATCAGCAATAACCGTTGTGGAAATTATGCAAGAAGCAAAAAACATTGGTTCAGAGAATTTCCGTTACCTCGAACCGATAACCCTGGTGGGGTGCTTCTTCCTGACCATTAGCATCGTGCTGGCCATTCTTTTTAATAAGATAGAAAAGAAAGTCGCCTTACCATAAAGCGGAGCGTAACGATGAATGTTGCACAAAAACCAGACAGCCAACCGTTAGTTCGCTTTAATCATGTCGATAAATATTTTGGCGACCTGCGGGTATTAAACGATCTCAATCTGGCGGTTGCCCCGGCGGAAAAACTGGCGATTATTGGCCCCAGCGGTTCGGGGAAATCCACCGTATTGCGCGCCTTGATGACCCTGGAAAAAATAAACTCCGGAACCATTGAGGTGGAGGGGGAGTTACTGACGCATATCCACAAAAATGGGCAACTGGTGACCGCGCCGGAAAAGCATATTCGGCAGATAAGAAAAAAGATCGGCATGGTGTTTCAGAGCTTCAATCTGTTTCCGCATATGACCGTTATGAAAAACGTCATCGAAGCGCCGATCAAAGCGTTGGGCTTATCGAAAGCGGAAGCGGAAGAACGCGCCGTCAGTTTGCTGCAAATGGTCGGGTTGATGGGTAAAGCCGATTTGTATCCTTCGCAGCTTTCCGGCGGGCAACAGCAACGGGTGGCGATCGCCCGGGCGCTGGTCATGCGCCCGAAAATCATGTTGTTTGACGAAGTGACATCGGCGCTGGACCCGGAATTATGCAACGAAGTGCTGAATGTCATTCGGCAATTAGGCGAACAACATAAGTTGACGATGATTATGGTGACGCATCAGATGGGGTTCGTGAAAGAGTTTGCCGATCGAGTCTGTTTTTTTTGCCATGGCAATATTCTGGAACAGGGAACGCCGGATGACCTATTCAATCGCCCGCAAAGCGAACGGTTACAGCAATTTCTAAATGAATAATATCCGCACGCTAACCATCGCGGTAACTTTCTGAGTAAGTTAATTATTTTCAATATGAGGATATTATGCAAATGGCGGCGAATCAGCAGGAAAATAAATTCTCTATTGTCGATATTCGCAACTTACATAAACATTTCGGCCAGAATCATGTGCTTAACGGCGTGGATCTGCAGATTGCGCGCGGTGAAATTGTCAGCATCATCGGGCAGAGCGGCTCCGGGAAGAGTACTTTACTACGGTGCATCAATGGCCTGGAGAGTTATCAGTCCGGCGAACTGCGGGTAGAAAGCGAACTGGTGGACTGCAGCAATAAACGGGCTTTGCAGCAATTACGCAGTAACGTCGGGATGATTTTTCAGAATTTTAATTTATTCCCGCATTTGACCGTCGCCGAAAACATTATGCTGGCCCCGCGCCTGACGAATTATCTGACGAAAGAAAAAGCGCAAGAGCAAGCTTTACGGCTACTACAACGGGTGAGCCTCGCGGATAAGTTTGATGAATATCCCGATCAATTATCTGGCGGGCAAAAACAACGTGTCGCCATTGCCCGCGCGTTAGCGATAAACCCGGAAATTTTATTATGTGATGAAATCACCTCCGCCCTCGATCCCCAATTAGTTAACGAGGTGTTATTAGTGATTGAAGCATTAGCCAAAGAAGGGATGACGATTATCATGGTTACCCATGAAATGGCCTTTGCCAGAAAAATTAGCGATAAAGTCGTGTTTATGTATAGCGGTAAAGTACATGAGATGGGTAGCCCGGAAATGTTATTTAATCATCCATCGACGCCTGAACTCCAGCGCTTCCTGTCGATGGTATTGTAATTTTTGGCGTGGACAAAAAACGCTGTTGCAAATGGCCGTTTTTTCTCTTAGCTTAATTCGTATAGCGTCGGCGTGATTGCCGACGGGAGTTGATATGGCAAATAACGTCTCTTCAGACATTGATATCGCGGAGTTTTATGCTGCCCGGGAACGTATTTATCCTCTGGCGCTGGCCACCCCGTTGATCTATTCCCGCAGTTTATCCGATCTGTTTTCTGCGCAAATTTATCTGAAATGCGAACAATTTCAGCCGACGGGGGCGTTTAAAATTCGCGGCGCCGCCAATACGATTCTCGGCGAGCTGCAAAAAAATGAGCAACGGATCAGGCGCAATGGCGTGGTCACCGCGTCGACTGGCAACCACGGGCGAGCCGTTTCTTATGTGGCGAAAAAGCTGGGGATCCCGGCGACGGTCTATCTTTCTTCTCTGGTGCCGGAAAATAAAGTCCGCAATATCGAACTGGAAGGCAGCCGGGTAGTGCGTGTTGGCGCCAGCCAGGATGATGCGATGGCCGAAGTGAAACGCGCGGTGGCGGAATTCGGCATGATAGAAATTCCGCCCTTTGATCATCCGTCGATTATTGCCGGACAGGGAACCATCGCCTTTGAACTGAATGAACAGCTCAACGACATTGATTATATCTTTAGCGGACTTTCCGGCGGCGGATTGCTTGGTGGCATCGGTCTGGCGATGAAACACCTTGCTCCACAAACCCATATCGTCGGCGTGAGCCTGGCGCAGGGCGCGGCGATGTGGGAAAGCCTGAAGGCGGGCAAACCGGTGATGGTTGAAGAGGTCGCCAGCGTGGCAGATTCGCTGGGCGGCGGCATTGGCATGGATAACCGCTGGACGTTGCCGGCTGTGAAACAGGTGATGGATCAGCATTTCCAGGTGAGCGACGATTATATCGCCGCCGCGCTGCTGTTGCTGTTCGAAAAAGAGAAAATTTTGGTCGAAGGGGCGGCGGCGGTGGGTCTTGCGGCGCTATTGCAATATCGTCCGGACATCAAAGGCCGTAAGGTCGTCCTGATTTTAAGCGGCAATAGTATTGCCACCGCGACGTTGCCGGCTTTACGGCAACGGGCAGTGAATGTGGATGAGGTAGGGCAATGAAACTTGTTGATCAGGCAGCCATCTCCCGGTCGGTCGCCATCGATATGGATGCTGCGGCAGTGATCGAATCTGCCATGCGCGCGTTAGGCAAGGGCGAAGTGATTCAGCCGGATATTCTTTCCATGAGTTTTCCGCAATATCACGGCGAAGTTGATATTAAAACCGCCTATATCCATGGCGCGCATAATTTCGCCGTTAAAATCAGCACCGGGTTCTTTAATAATCATACGTATGGTCTGCCCAGCCTGAGCGGGATGATGATCGTGTTCGACGCTGAAACGGGCCGTGCGGAGGCCATTCTGGCTGATAATGGCTATCTGACGGCCGTCAGAACGGCGTTATCCGGCCTTATCGCCGCGAAATATCTGGCCCGCGCCGACAGCACACGGGTTGCCGTCATCGGTTCCGGGGAACAGGCCCGGTTGCAGGTCAGAGCATTAAAACTGCTATTTCCGCTTGAACAGGTTAATGTCTGGTCGCGCAACGATGACCATGCTGTGGAATATGCGCAGGAGATGCAGGATGTGGCCCCTCAGGTACGGGCATACGAGAGGATAGAAGATGCCTGTCGCGATGCTGATATTATTGTCACGACAACGCCGGCGATCGAGCCGGTGTTACTGGCGGAGCACGTGAGTCGCGGCAGCCATATTACGGCGATCGGATCGGATAATGAATTCAAACGGGAAATTAGCGGCGAGTTGCTCACTATGGTGGATATCTTTTGCTGCGACCTGCAGTCGCAAAGCGAAAGCCATGGCGAACTGAAATATTTCAAAAACAGACATCAGGAAACGCCCTGGCCGGTATACGAAATTGGCAAAATCATTGCCGGGGAAATCGCCTGCCAGAGAAAACCAACGGATATATCATTGTGCTGCTTATCCGGCACTGGCGTATTAGATAGCGCTATTGCGGAATATGCGCTTTCACGACTTTGAGCACCGGCTACGCCGTTGCGGCAGGATCTGCCATGCGGCATAGCCCGACTACGCGCTTCGACGGTTAAATAACCCATGTCTGGCGGTTCGCTGACGCTACCGGACTACGACGGCGATTTTTGCCATGCTTTTAACTTTCCCCCCGCCTTCTCCGAAGACTTTCGGGCCTGTGTAGCCAACCACTATAGGGCTGATTTCACCCCGGGTGGGTGTTTTAAAACGGACATTAACCGGCTTCGCTGACTTGCTGATGCTGCTGTAACGGCAGCATGAAGCGTCGTTGACCTGCTCCCCGTTGATTAATACACCGCGATGTTAGTAATGTCTTCATAAGCCACATGAGGACATCCCCATGAAGAAGCGTTTTTCCGACGAACAGATCATCAGTATTCTCCGCGAAGCCGAAGCTGGGGTACCCGCCCGTGAACTCTGCCGCAAGCATGCCATTTCCGATGCCACGTTTTACACCTGGCGTAAGAAGTATGGCGGTATGGAGGTGCCTGAAGTTAAGCGCCTGAAGTCGCTTGAGGAAGAGAACGCCAGACTCAAGAAGCTGCTTGCCGAAGCCATGCTGGATAAAGAGGCGCTTCAGGTGGCTCTTGGGCGAAAGTACTGACGACAGACCAGAAGCGGGAAGCCGTGATGCTGATGTGTGATGCGACCGGTCTGTCGCAACGTCGTGCCTGCAGGCTTACAGGTTTATCCCTGTCGACCTGCCGCTATGAGGCTCACCGTCCGGCTGCTGATGCGCATTTATCAGGGCGCATCACTGAGCTGGCACTGGAGCGCAGGCGTTTTGGCTACCGTCGTATTTGGCAGTTGCTGCGCCGTGAAGGGCTTCATGTTAATCATAAGCGCGTGTACCGGCTTTATCACCTCAGTGGCCTGGGCGTAAAACGCAGAAGACGTCGTAAAGGGCTGGCAACAGAACGTCTGCCGCTGCTCCGTCCGGCGGCGCCCAATCTGACCTGGTCGATGGATTTCGTCATGGACGCACTTTCCACCGGTCGCAGGATCAAGTGTCTTACCTGCGTCGATGATTTCACAAAGGAATGCCTGACGGTCACTGTTGCCTTTGGGATTTCAGGCGTTCAGGTCTCGCGTATTCTGGACAGCATTGCACTGTTTCGAGGCTATCCGGCGACGATAAGAACTGACCAGGGGCCGGAGTTCACTTGCCGTGCACTGGATCAATGGGCCTTTGAGCATGGTGTTGAGTTGCGCTTAATCCAGCCGGGCAAGCCAACGCAGAACGGATTTATTGAGAGCTTTAACGGACGATTTCGCGATGAATGTTTGAATGAGCACTGGTTCAGCGATATCGTTCATGCCAGGAAAATTATTAATGACTGGCGGCAGGATTATAACGAATGCCGCCCGCACTCCACGCTGAATTATCAGACACCGTCTGAATTTGCAGCGGGCTGGAGAAAGGGTCATTCTGAGAATGAAGATTCCGACGTTACTAACTGAGTGTTGTATCTAATCGTGGGGGCAGGTCAGTGGTAACTGTCAATTTTTTCATATTCTGTTAAGAATAAATTAATGTTTAAAAATTATGATAAATGAATGTCATCACAAACATGGCACGTCCTTTACAGGAATAAATCTCACCAATTATTATATTTTCGCCACAGAACCTGTCCGGGAAGGATAGTCTGTTTAGTATTAACTGTTGATGCTGTTATAAGGAGTTTCTGATGCAGGTAAACAAATTTACGGATGATATTGATATTAGTTCTCATGAGCGTTTCATCGCGGCCCGTAAAAGTACGTGGGTTAGTGTGCTTGTTAATTGTTTTCTGACATCCGGGCAGGTGATTACTGGTATATTTTCTGGATCTCAGGGACTTATCGCGGATGGTATTCATTCCCTGTCTGATTTAGTCTCAGACTTTGTTGTACTCATTGCAAACCATAAAAGTAAAAAAAATCCCGATGATGACCATCACTACGGTCATCATCGTTATGAAAATGGTGCATCATTAATTCTGGGGACAATTTTATTTATTGTTGGCATCGGCATGTTATGGTCAGCAGTAAATAAAATGAAACAACCAGATGATATTCCTCAGGTACATATTGTTGCTCTGTGGGTGGCTTTAGCCGCACTGGTTATCAAAGAGCTTCTTTTTCGCTATATGCTTGCCGTAGCAACCCGAGTAAAATCCACTATGCTGGTCGCTAATGCCTGGCATGCACGCTCTGATGCCGCTTCGTCTTTGGTTGTGGCTATTGGTATTATTGGGAACTTATCAGGTTTTAAATTACTCGACCCAGTTGCTGCAATGGTTGTCGGACTGATTGTAACCAGAATGGGATATTCATTTATGTCAGATTCGCTTCATGACTTGATGGACAGATCCGTGGATATTGAAACTGAAAATAAAATAAAAACCACATTATTGTCAACGCCTGGAGTTGAAGGTATCCATGATCTCAAAACCCGTAAAATGGGAGATCTTGTTGTTGTTGATGTTCATCTGGAAATTAATGGTAATTTATCAGTGAAAGTAGGGCATGACATTGCTGTTTTAGCCAGGAAATCAGTTTTAGATAATCATCATGTATTAAATGTCATGACGCATGTTGACCCTTTTTTTAAGGAGGTAAGTGGCCTTGATTATGGAAGTGTAAATAATCATAAACAATAATTTTAATGCTGATTTTCTTCGGGGAAATTGGCAAATAATTATTTTCTTTGCTCAATGTTACGTCTTCGGATTGTGATTTTTTTAAATGATAGTAAACAATGTGGGGTTATTATGAGAAAAATTATGCATAGTGTTATAATAGGAACAGCCCTTGTTTTATCTACCAGTGTAATAGCTGGTTCTGACGGTGTTGAACATGCCATGAAGATGATGAATAAAAGCTACCGCGCAGCACTTAAGGAGGAGGACGTTACATCTTTCAGGAAAGATATGCAGGATCTGAAATCAACAGCAGAGTCCATCTTGAACGGCCCGGTAGAGGGGTATGACAGGGAAACGTATGTTGCAGGTATGTCACTTCTGATTGATGAGGTAACTGCTGTTGAAAGTACCGCTGAAAAGGAAGGTCTTGACGCTGGGAAAATTGCAGCACAGAAACTGGGCAGTATGATGAGAAAATACCATAATAAACTTGGCGTTGACTGAACCGGGAACTATCAGGAGAAAGTAGATATGCTGGAAAGATATCCCGGAACTGACATGATATAGCTGCTTGTATTAGAATGGATAGTTATGCCCTGGTGAAGAAATTATAATACGTTATCTTATCTGCTCAGTACATATAAAAATGTTGGGGTCGCAAACATGCTTACCGATGCTACATTGCCTCAACATAAGCTAAGTCCTATTGATGTTGCACGGGGCGGATATACCCGCTTCGTGCTTCACTGAAACATACTGATGATCTCTTGGCTGGAAAAACACTTCTTCATGGTAATCTCTTCATATTACTGATGTGATGTACTATAGGTTTAGATACCATTCTCTGATTAAAGAGTATTGTTTAGTTCCGATAAGTTAAGGTTTCGTTAATAAAAAGGCATGTTGATTTGGTCAACCACCCCTAACAAAGTGGCTAAATTATGAATGAAAATTTACGTAATGCTCTCCCTCACAAAGACACACCATTTCTACGTGTGCTTCATATCATCTTAGCTGTATTGATTTTATTGCAGATTGTTAGGGAAGGTGCGAACAAGTTCCTGATATGAGATCATCATATTCATCCGGAGCGCATCCCAGAGGGACATCATGAGCCAT